>Ga0180438_10000173_pt1 | contig 138977 bp, 130 predicted proteins | sample SS_ome_12_FD_132455 | JGI IMG/M metagenome (GOLD analysis project Ga0180438, IMG submission 132455) | Hypersaline lake sediment archaeal communities from the Salton Sea, California, USA - SS_3_D_2 metaG | ecosystem: Environmental > Aquatic > Non-marine Saline and Alkaline > Hypersaline >... | reverse complement strand
CTCATCCTTAAAATGTCCTTCCTCATGCAGGCTCTCCTTTGTAAAGAAAAACCTTACACGATTTAATATAAAACCGGACATTTTTATTTTGCTAATACCGGACATTATCACGTTGCTGCGACAGTCAGGGATACAGGGATACAGCCAGGGATACAGCCAGAGATGCAACCAGGGATGCAACCAGGGATAGATGAAAGTTTTCCTTGACTTTCACTTTGTGTAATCCAATACAATACTCCGTGGTAGTCATGACACAAAAAATCTGTGTGGTGGGTGGCGGAATCAGCGGGTTGAGTGCAGCCTATTTCGCCCTCAAGCGGGGATACGCAGTGGAGCTTTACGAATCCGCTGGTCTGCTCGGCGGCCTGGCAGCCAGTTTCTCGTTTGGTCCCGTACGCATCGAAAAATTCTACCACTTTATTTGCGGCGGAGACAAAAAACTTATATCCCTTGCGGCTGAACTGGGCATCAGTGATAGACTACGGTTTCGAAAAACCAAAACGGCCTACTTTTACGATGGAAAATATTACCCCTTCAGCACACCGCTTGATTTGCTCAAATTTACACCCATTTCCTTTCTGTCAAGACTGCGGTTTGGATTTCACACGGCCTACTCGAAATTCAATAAAAAGTGGCATCATCTCGATGAGATTCCGGCCAAAGAATGGTTGGTGAAATCCATCGGAGAGAAGGCCTACCAGGTTTTATGGCATACCCTGCTTATGGAGAAGTTCGGTGACTTCCATGATCAGATATCGGCCTCATGGATCTGGCACCGAATTCACCGCGTGGCCAGTTCACGGAAAGGTATCTTCGCTAAAGAGCGGATGGGATATTTTGAGGGTGGATCTCAGACTCTCATCGATGCGATTCACAAAAAAATGACAGAAATGGGTGGACTGGTTCACCTCAACAGGGAAGCGAAGGCCATCTTGAAAACTAAAAAAGGTCTCTCTGTTCAACTGGACACATCGACGAGCAGCCCTTTTGACAAAATTGTTATGGCCATTCCCTCACCCATGGCGGCCAGACTCGTCAGGAATAGGGACGCAGCATTTTCCGAAAGGCTCTCTTCCGTTCATTTTTTCGGTGTTATCTGCGGGGTATTTCGTCTTCGAACGAAGATAAGTGAAGCCTTCTGGCTGAACATCAACGATCCCAATGTGCCCGCTAACGGATTGATCGAGTACACAAATTTGAATCCGCTCGAACCCATTTCTCCCCACAAAATCATCTACATGCCTATCTATCTGCCGGAAAACGACAGGAGATTTGCAGAAGATGACGAAGTTCTGAAATCCGAATTCTTGGCCTCGCTTAAAAAAATAGAGCCAAATCTGAATGATGAATCCATCGTTGACTTCAGGATCTTTAAAGCTCCCTATGCCCAACCTATCTGCACCGTTCCGTTCAAGGATAAAATTCCGCCCGTGAAAACTCCGGTCAAAGGAGTCTATCTTCTGGATTCGACTCAGGTCTATCCTTCGGACCGCTCCCTGAACGCTATGATTACGCTGGCCAGAGACTTGGTTGATCAGCATTTTCCCGCTCAAAATTGAACAAAAATGGCAAGAAAGGACCTTACTCATCGAACTACGCGGCAGGAATACGCTCTTCTGGTTTTGATCCTTATGCTGGGCGCAGTGTTCCGAATACTCAACCTGAATACGGGATTTTTCGGAGATGAACTGCATACGATCAGGGTTGCACTCTGTTATCCACTCTCCTATATCATATCGAACAACTGGGGAAGCTTTTTCTACCAGGTGCTTGTGCATTTTCTTCTTCCGCTGGGCGCACATGAACTGGCCGCCAGGATTCCGGCCGTTATTTTCGGAGTGCTCGGCATCTATGCCCTTTTTCTCCTTACACGACGCCTTTTCGGAACAAAAGAAGCTTTGTTCGCAGCCGCCTACCTGGCTGTTTTGCCTTTTCACATCTACTGGTCCCAAACTGCACGAGGATACTCGGCATTTCTCCTCTTTTCCCTCTTGGCCCTGCTCTACTTTCTTAAGTCTATCACAGATAATCGCCCCTCTGCTTGGGTTGGATTTATTGTCTTTAGCGTCATGGCCGCTTACACTCATCTTTTCTACTTATCTTGCCTGGCCTCCCATGCCGCCTTCGAAGGAATTCTTCTCCTGCTTGGCTTGAGGGGCAGAAAACGACTCTGGACTGTGAATAAAAAACACATCACCGGCTTGGTCTTGAGCCTCATGGTAATCGGCACTATTATCTTTGTCCTCTATTATCCCGATCTGACGAGAGGAAGCGGGATTGAGAGGATCACGCTGCATTCAAAGTTCAGCAAACAGACCAGACCAATCGATACTAACATCGGACTCTTCTTTCAATTGACACACAAAACATTCATCTGGATGACTCAGAGCTGGAATCCGAACTTCATTCTATCTGCGCTTTTAATGCTATTTTTCATTATTGGTGTGATGGACTCTCTAAGGAAGGAAAAAAGCCAGTTGATTCTCATCCTCTTGTCCCTAACACTTCCTGTGGCTATATTCCTGTACGGAGGGCCTTCGGATAGCACTGTACGGAATGCGCCGGACAGGTATTTAACCTATTTACTCCCCTTTTTCCTCATCCTGATTTCCAAAGGGGTGATCGCCTCTTGGTATTCCCTGGTGAAAATGAGTTCACGACTAACTCAAGCCAACCAACGGTTTGAAAGGCATTTTATCAAGACCGGGATAGTCACAACCTTTATCATTTTCTGTATTTTCTTTCTCCCCCAGATTCTGAGGGTCTACGACTACCGCAAGAGTCAACCTGATTTCAAAGGAGCACTGCAGCATATCAACACAAACATGGATGCAGACTCCATCCTTGTCCTTGAAGGGACGTTCCTGTTTTTTTTCGAAGACTCCAACATACGAGACGGACTGCCGGTTTACATCGACCGGTTTTACGAAAACAGATACCCCCTGCTGTCAAAATATGATATTGTTCAATACCTCAACAAATTTCCCCACCAAAAGAAACAGGTGTGGGGCATCGTCTACCTACCAGAAGAAGAACCCCTTAGCGGGACTTATTCCGGCTCTGCAAACTCATTCCACAAACTCGCTGTTGTCCGGTACGAAAGAGATACGCTTCAATCGAACTTCACAAGACTGTTTTCGGATCTTCTGGATCTAAGAGAAAACAACAGAGAAGACTACCTTTTGATTCTGGCCCTGCTTAAACTTCATCAAAATGATATCGAAAAAACTAGAAAGGCACTGCAATCATTGGGGAAGTTCCATGCCTACGACATCCCGGGTCAAGAGGATTTAAAACCCGGGTGGGCGTCTCATACGCTATCTAAAAGACAGCAGATGTACAATCAACTCAGCCACGAATTGTTCGTCAGGGGGGAATACGAGGGCTCCGTCTTTTCTTTTCTCAGGTTCTCAAAACGCCTTTTGACAGGTGGTAGAATTGACGAAGCCGTCAACTCTCTGGAAAAATACCTGACGAACAAACTTTCCAAAAAAGAAAGGAATAGGCTCGTCGATCAATTTATGGAACCGATTCCTTTCGATGACGGCATCTTTTTTCTCTGGAAGGATCCCGACGGATGGCATGTGAGATGGAGGGCGCGAAAAAATATTGAATTGACTGTGCGAGTCGAATCTTCCTCAAAAATCAGGAGTGTGCAAAAAACCAGGCTGGAAAATGAGGGGGGCTTTCAGCGCAAGCCTCGTTCCGTAACATATGAGACCCGTGCCCAAGCGAGTCAAATCGACGGGTTTGATTTCCAAGTCAAAGGCAAGCCAAAACTAACGTTTAAGCTATCTCTCAACCAAAGGGAATTTCGCAAAGTGATCTTTGGCCGAAAGGAAAAACCGACGCCGGAGAAGATCCCTGAAGATCTGAAGGTCTACACAGGAAAGTCAGGACGGGCCATTCTCTGCATTGACTTGCCATAAGCCAAATTCTATCTGAATTTCATGATCTCGCATTGCCAGTTGAGCTCATTGCGTTTTGAAGCCATCGTGTCCATTTTAAAAATAATCGCTCAAAAAAACGGGGCAGTTTGACCATCAAAAAGGGATCTGTCCCGGGGTTGATAGGGGGCACCAAAATGGTTGAGATACCCAAGTTGTTGGCACCGATGATATCGGTGAACAGGCGATCTCCAACCATAAGAGTCTTTGCGGGTTCGGACTCCAAAAAAGCCAAGGCTGAGCGGAACGCCACAGGAGAGGGTTTTCGTTTATCGGCAAAAACTGCCGTAATTCCTATTTGTTCTTCAATGACATGAATCCTTTCGATCCTTTTCTCCGTGCGGGGAACATTGGAAAGGAGGCAAAACCTCCTTGTCTGGGCAAGGCGGCGGATAAAACTGCTGATGTCATCATCGATATCTGTTTCTCCAAACGGAACGAGGGTCTGATCAATATCGAGTATGACTGCATCTGGATTGCACTTATCCAAAACATCCTCAATCCCGGTCAGGGTATCCACTTCAAAAGTAGGAGTCGTGTTCTTGGCTTTGAACAGAAGTGTGATGTTGAGGAAAAAATCGATGTTGATTTTATCTCTGATAGACATATCTGTTCCGGAGTCAGCCCGACCTGTTGATTTGGCCATGACAAAATTAACAGGCAGAAGGTGTAAAGTCAAATTTGGCACTTTGACTTCTCTTTTCCCTGTGAGATATGATTAAATTCGTGATGATACCCATCATTGCCAATTCAATTGTGTGGGGGTAAAGACAATGAAAACCCGTACTGTTGGGATTCTTTTTCTCATCTGTTTGCTTGCATTTTGTTCGGGTCCCAAAACTGAAGATTTGGCTCGGCATATCCCTGTGCCCGAAACCATCATAAATGACGGTGTGCCTCCCATCCCTGCGGAAATCATGAACACCATGAAACGGTATGCCGATGTCAAATCCACATCCTTCAGCTCTTGGGATCCTGCAGGAACGGGGATGCTTGTGGCGACCAGACTCGGAAACACAACTCAAATTTATCGGCTGGAAGGTGCCTTGGGTGAACTCCAACAGCTCACAGATTATGAGGAGCCCGTGGCCCAAGCGGTCTTCTGTCCCGATCAAGAAAAAAATTATTTTCTGTTCGTCAAAGATGTAGGAGGGGGCGAAAACTATCAGCTCTTCCGTCACGACCTAAAAACGGGCATTGCAGAGATGATCACCGATGGCAAATCAAGGAATATGTTGAGTTTCTTCGGCATCGGAAGCACGTTCAATCACCAAGGAGATCGGATTGCCTATGCCAACAACAGCCGGACCGGTATGCTCTTTGATGTCTACACCATGGATCCCCAGAATCCTGAGATGGCAAGACTTGTTTTCAAGGCGCAGAAACCAGCGTATTACATGCCGGTCCTCTGGTTCCCGGATGACAAAAGAATTCTACTGGCTGAATATATCTCCATCAACGAGGTCAATACTTACATCATCGATACAGCTACAGGAGAATTCAAGAAAATCGATCCACAGTGTGACGGAAAGTGCTTTTTTGCTCTGTTCCTCCTCGCACCTGACGGGAAGACATGCTATGGACTGAGTGATCGTGAAGGGGAATTCAAGCAGATTATCAAAGTCGACATAGACAGCGGGGCCATCAAATCTCTCCAAGTGGGTATTCCTTGGGATATCGAAAGCGGAACAGGTACAGCCGATTCATCGAAAGCCGCGTTCGTCGTCAATGAAGGAGGAATCGGCAGGCTCTATCTCATGGATGTGAGTACGGAGACGTTCATGCCCGTGGAGTCCGTTCCCATGGCTCAGATTTCCAGCTTGCAGTTTGATGCGAGCGGCGACAAGCTGGCCATGACTCTGAGCGGTCCCCGAATGAACGGAGATGTGTACGTTCTCGATTTGAAATCTCAGCAGTTGAACCGGTGGTCTGCGAGCGATACGGCCGGCCTGGAAACAGCTCAATTTGTGGAACCCGAGCTCATTCAATTTCCAACATTCGATTCGGTAGACGACAAACCGAGGATGATTCCCTCCTTTTATTACAAACCCTCCCAAAAAAGTAGTGAGCCACATCCGGCCCTAATTTGGATTCACGGGGGTCCTGAAGGACAGTTCAGACCCGGGTTCAACCCTCAATTAAACTTTTTACTCAACGAAATGGGTATTGCGATTCTGGCACCCAATGTACGCGGCTCCAGCGGGTACGGAAAGAGCTACCTGCTCTTGGACAATGCCGAAAAACGCGAGGATTCGGTCCGCGACATAGGTGCCATGCTCGACTGGATAGACACCCGTCCTGAAATCGACAAAGACCGAGTGGCCGTTATTGGCGGCTCGTATGGTGGATACATGGTTCTCTCCTGCATGTTTCACTACAGTGATCGTTTGGCCTGCGGAGTGGACATCGTAGGAATCAGCAACTTTGTCACTTTCCTCAAAAGCACCAAGGCTTACAGGAGGGACCTGAGAAGAGAGGAATACGGTGATGAGCGGGAAATTGGGGATTTCCTCAACCAGATATCGCCGACAACCAATGCCCACAAAATCAAGATACCGCTCTTCGTCATTCAAGGAAAAAACGATCCCCGCGTTCCCTGGACAGAATCCCAGCAGATCATGGAAACGGTAAGAAAAAACGGGGTTCCGGTTTGGTATCAAATGGCCACTAACGAGGGCCATGGGTTCGCCAAAAAAGACAACAGCGACTTCATGTATTACTCCATCGTCAAATTCTTCCAGGAGTACCTTTTAAAGTAATGGAACGAAACTGAACAATTCTATGGATTTATTTAGCAGCACTGAAAAAAAGTATATTGAATTGCTATAAGCCTGGTTTATTTTCAATATCTCAGTCTGAATGTTTGAGGTTTGGAGTATTCGCAAATCATTTTGGATTCGTTACTGGGGTCAGGTTTTTCACCGAGATAAAACCTGACTGTCAGGGTGCGGTCATCACAATCATACTGGGCATACCAGAGAGTACGGCCGGGAGCATATTCTTCATGCCTGGACGCTTGCGCAGCAACAGCCACCCTGTTGTTGATGGCTTCCATCTCTTCCAGCGTATACTTTTTCTTTTCTGCAGTGGCATCACCCAGTGTCTTGTATCTTCGTAAGCTGTTCCCTGGATCTTTGTCCGCTACATCTCCTACATCCGGATGGTGAAAAACCAGGTGGTTGGTGATGCACTGAGGTCCTTTGCCGTCAATGATGTAACTCCGGTTTCGATTGGGAGAAAACTCGAAAATGAAGGACTTTCCCGATCGATCGGCAATGATGTAGTGGCAGGGAATAAAACTGTAGAAGTGCTTCATGGTGAGCATCGCCTCTTTGGCCTCTTCCACGCTTTTACAGTTATCCAGCAAATAGCGCATGGAGGACAACTCAGCCAACCCCACTTCGTTCGCCCCTTCACGTCCAACCTTGCTGACGCTCTCGCTCTCGGCTAGAATGGCCACCGCCAGACCTTCGGAATTGATGCCATCGATCAGTCCACTCAACAAGTCAAAACTGTGCAGTGCCAGGGATGGATAGCCTTGATCAGGATAAATTTCGATGAGATACGGACGAGACATGACAGGAAGCTCACCTTCTTCGGGATACCTGCCCTGGATATTGCCAGTCGTGAAATCATAGTTCCGGCTGAGGATGCTGTGACCGTTCTTTGAGTAGTCTTTGGGATAAAAAACCACCGAACACCCTGGAATACCGCGCAGATTGTAAGGTAAAGCCGTGAAATCATAGGCGTCATCATTGAACTCAAGTCCATAAGCCGCAGCGATACCACGCATCCGCTCGTACATGACAGGATAGCTGTTTTTCACGTACTTTCGCTTGACTCTGTTCATGAACGGATCCCCAGAGGAATCGATCTGAGTGCCATGGCGCTTCGCTAGTTCAGCCAGCTTTGTCCCTATTTCAAAATTCGTGCCCTTCAAAACCACGTGACGCACTTCCGCAAAGTCTTCGGGGCTACCCGCAATAACGGTCTCTTTGAATTGAAGATCTTGAGATGTCAAGGTGACAACGAGAATAGCCAGGGCGGCCAAAATGAGAACGACGAAAATATACTTTCGATGAGTGTTGTCCATTTTCCCTATTGCCTCCTTCTCCAAAGCCAGCGAGGGAGTCTTGATACGCAGAGGAAGCCCACACATACGACTCCATTCATGCAGACAGAATACACTAATCTCTTCTCACTATTCCATACGAAGGCCAGGTCAAAAAGTTCCAAGCACTGAAATTCCAAAAAATAGTGTTGAAAATTATTGAAGCAATTGATACATAATGAATACTATGTCTAGACTCAAGCTCAAACCCCTAGATCATTATCCCTTCAGCACAGAAATCAGGATTCGTATAACAGACATCAATTTTGGCGGTCATCTGGGCAATGATCAATTGCTCTCGCTGATCAACGAAGCACGTTCGCAATTCCTCGCCAAACACGGATTCACAGAATTGGACTGCGGAGGAGTCCCCACAATGATGACCGATGTTGCCATCGTCTATCAAGGCGAGGCCTTTCTGGGGGATGACTTGAGGTTTGATGTCGCAGCAGGCGAAGCTACACAGAGTCGCTTCCGAATTTTTTGCCGGGTCACTCGCCTTTCTGACGGGAAACCAATCGGTCTGGCCGAAATGGGTCTAGTGTGCATCGATTACACAACCAAAAGAATCCTGGCCCTCCCCAATACAGTCACAGCCATTTGCACAGCCAGCCCGAGGGAGGTATGAATCTGACTACCACCAACGCCAGAGTGCGAGAATCAATATGATCAGGAAGACGGCAACAAGGTTGAAATAAGCGAGAACATAGAATATTTTTTCATAGCTAGTCTGGGTCGGCTCTGCAGAAACCAATTCGGCCACTTGCGGCATTGCTGAAATTTTTTCATCACCGTGAGGCGCCTGTTCCAAAAACTTGGTCAGATCCGCACCGGCGCGATGCCTCCCGAAATGAAGGCCGTCTTTCCAAAACCTGCTTTTTGTCCCATCGTATGCTTTGCCGCGATAGGCGAAATAAGCGGGTTGGCCTCCGCGTCCATCAAAGGCCTCCAATTCATCGGAAGTGAGCCGATTTCCGGTCAGTTTCTCTTGATGCGGCTCCCTTTTTCTTAATCTCGGGCCAAGAAAAAAGACGGCAAAGAGTGCTGTCATAACCATCAGGAGAAAGATGCCCACTTTCACCAGAAGCAGAATGCCGAAGCGTGTGCCGAAGAGAATGGATAAAGAATCCACGCGGAAATGGGTCAGGACTAGGCCCGTTACACCCATGATCACCATAGAGAGAAGGCCGACTCTGACCTCCCCTTTCGGGAGGCCGTGTGCTGCGTAGGCGGGCTTGAGGATGAGATGGACATAGAGGATTGTCCCAAACCAGAAGATGGCCGTGAATATATGCAACCACCCCGCTATAACCCGAATATATTTGGCAAATTGACTCCTTTTGACCGCAGAGGGCACTTCCTGCCTACTCTCTGGCTCCTGCATAAGCTTTTCAAGGAATTCCTCACCAGCTTCAGTCAGCTCCCCTCCACCTGAAGAATCGAGATGACAGTGCTCGCAACGCAAACCTGTTTTTTCGGCATACTCTTCTGTAGGCGTTAGAGAGAGAGGTGCTATAAAGAAGATCGCAGCAAAGACGCACAGGCAGAATGTCTTTAAATCCATCACAGTCCGAATCGTCTTCCTCTCAGCTATTTTATTCGTCTGAAAATTCCAAAAACGGGCTTTGCCATCTCTATGACTTTGATGTCGTCATCGATCTTGAATGAGATCTCGCTACCACCTGCTCGAAGCATCATCTGCAGCATGGCGGCTCTATCTTTCCCCCAATCCGGAGAAAATGTGTTGCAGCTGAAAGCCGTTCGTTCTAAGCCCTCTTTATTTGACGCGTTTAGCTCGAAGGACATTACCCTGAGCGGTAAAGATCATTTCTGTGGCTTTTCCGTTCTCCAGTACGAATTTGATGTTGTATCCTTCAGCACCTTTGATCGTAAACTCCGCTTCCTTGTAAGGCACAAGCTCTTGGTTAGGCTGGCCGGCTACGGCGATGATCAGGGCTTCTCCTTGAAGAGAGACCGTGGCTGTGGTCCCCATGATCTCGTAATCTCCGAGGAACTGGGATAAATATTTGGGGTCCTTCAAGGCTTCGGAGGCTTTTCGGGTGAAGACTATCGGGGCCACTGCGGCTTCGAGCGGCAAACTCAGCCTGTCGATATCGCCTTTGAGGTTGGTGTGGAAAGTGATCATGAGGCCGCCGCCCTGACCGTCACCTTCGTCCTCACTCACAGCTTTAAAAACATCATAGTGCCAGTGTTCCAGCTTGAATTTCTGGGAATTGAATTTTCCCTTCAGCATGTCGTTGGCATACTCGATAGGAACAATCCCATAGGCGGGATGCTCGTATTCACCGGCGTAATCTTTCAAGGCGTGGGAAGGTTGTGTCCCTTCAACCCGGGCCTCTTCCTTTTCCTTCTCTTTGGCTTTGGCCTCTTCCCTGTCCTTCTTCTGTTTTTCCCAGCGCTCCAGGCTGATCTTTTCCCAGACCGGGTCTAAATCGAGCACCATGTCCAGGATATATCCCATGGCCATCTGCAGGAAAGGGGTTCCGGCCAAATTTGTCAGGATGACGGCACCGCAGTTGTCATTGGGCATGAAGCCGTTGAGGAAATAAAATCCGTCTATGGCGCCGCCGTGGTGAACGAGCTTATGCCCCCGGTAAGTCTCGAGAAACCAGCCCAGACCGTAACTCATGATGGACTGATCATCGGGCTGTACGGTAAGCATCGGTTCTCTTATAAACATGGCCGGTGTGTACATCTCTTTCTGTCCGGACTCGGATATGATCTGCTTTTCTCCGACCTTGCCTTTATTCAGGTGGAAGAGGACCCATTTCAGAATATCGTTGACATTCGAGTTGATGGAGCCGGCTGGGCCGATGTTGTCGATATTCCGGAACGGAATAGCCTTGATTTCTTCCTTTCTTCTTATATAAGGAAGCGAGTAGTTATCCGACTTCTGGGATACTTCGACGGAACAATTGCTACTGGACATTCCCAGGGCATCGAATATTCTCTTCTGCGTGAATTCCTCCCACGTGCTGTTGGTGACCTGCCCCACAAGGTAGCCGGCCGTCAGGAACATCAGGTTGTTGTATTGAAAGATCTGACGGAAATCCGCACTGAAGTCGAGATACTGCAGCCGGTCGAAGATGTCTTTTCGGCTCAGGGGCGATCCGTACCACATGGCATCGTGCCGGGGCAGGCCGGACTTGTGGCTGACCAAATCACGGACGGTCATCCGGGCTGTAGCCACCTCGTCTTTCAGCCTGAAGGTCGGGAGATAAGTTTGGACGGGCTTATCCCACTCGACTTTTCCCTCGTCCACCAGAATTCCGATATCCATCGTCGTGAACGCCTTCGAGGCAGACCCGATGGCAAAAAGGGTATCCGGAGTGACGGGGAGATTTTTTTCAACGTTTCGCAGCCCGAAACCCTCGGCGAAGATCACCTTCCCGTCCTTGACAATTCCGACACCGATCCCGGGGACTTCCCATCTTTTCATCTCCGTGTTCATAAATTCCCGAAATTTTTCGAGTTTTTTTTCAAGGTTTTTGTCTGGCTCTACCTGTTGGTATGAGACCTTAGACTTACCGATTGCCGCATCATCAGCATCCCGAAGGCCGGCGAAGCTTGCGCTTGAAAAAACAAGGACCAGGGCAACCAGTATTACGAAGAATGCACTCCATTTCATAGGCAGCTTCAAAGTCTTTTTCCGATGAATCATTCTCATCTCCTTTTTTATAATCTTCACGAGAACAGTTATATATCACAATCAATTAACAATTCCAACTTCGTTATATATCGCTTATATATCTCGATTCCGATTGTGCATCTGGGCGATCAGAAAATGTGATGGAGAAAACCGTTTTAAGGCTGGAGGCGGGCATAGTCCCTTGACCGGAAGATGGAGACATAAGCCGAGTCTATACCTGTGTTCGACGAAGACCCCACTACCCACCCTATGCGTCTCACACAGAAATAGACTCGCCACTGACGTTCCTCCCTCCACTCACGCGGCTCAAATGTTAAACGAGTTTTCGGGCATCACCATTCCGATCACTCCTCATGCCTTTCATAACGCTTTTGGAGATGATTCCGTATAATCAAAAAAATTTTGCATCTGGATCAAAAAAGACTAGAATGTGGAGTTAAGCTTAAAATTAAGGAGAGTGCCATGCGTCGTTTCCCTGTTTTTTATTTCTTTTTTTTGCTGGTTGTAAGCTTGAGCCTGGTGAGCTGTTCAAACGCTTATAAGGAGCCGCTGGATACCGCTATCATGAACGGAAAAATCTTCGATGGTTCGGGCGGAGAGCCCTATGTGGCGGATATCGGAATCAAGGACGGCAAGATCGTCTACATCGGCAAGATCAAGCCCAATGCCGATAAGGTCATCGCAGCCGAAGGATTGTGTGTCTCGCCCGGTTTCATCGACATGCACAACCATGCCTTCTTCACGCTTGACGACGAAATCAAGGAATTTGTCGGGGCCGATATCAACATAGATGAATTGAGGGCAGTCAAAAACTTTCTCTATCAAGGTGTGACAACCCTCATATCCGGCAACTGCGGTTCCGGTGATTGCACCATCGATGCCATGTTTACCGATATCGAAAAAAATGGCATCGGTCCAAATCTCATCCAACTCGTTGGCCACGGGACCATCAGAATGAAGGTGATGGGCATGGCCGACAGGGCACCCACAGCTGATGAAATGGAACAGATGAAAGCCATGGTGCGCGAGGCCATGGAAGGCGGCGCCGTCGGACTCTCAACGGGACTTTTCTATCCTCCCGGTTGCTACGCCGAGACCGAAGAGATCATTGAATTGGCCAAGATTGTGAAGGAGTACGGCGGAATCTATGCCACCCATGTCCGAGATGAAGGAACCAACCTCATGGGCGGGATCGAAGAAGCCATGCGTGAGGCCATACGGATCGCCGAGGAGGCAGATGTCCCGGTCCAGATCTCGCATCTCAAAGCCGCGGGAACTCTCGGACAGGGAAAATCGGAAGAAGTGACCAAAATATTCGAGGAAGCTAGAGCCAGGGGAGTGAAGCTCTACGCCGATCAGTATCCCTACCCCGCCGGCTCCACCAGCATCGCGCCCATTGTTCTCGACCGGTGGATTATGGCCGATGGGAAATGGGTGGAAAAGTTCAACGACCCAAAGCTCATCGATAAGGTCAAAGACGCCATCACCAAGCGCATAGAAAGAGCCACCGGAGCGGATGCGATCATGATATCTCTCTTCAAGGAAAAGCCTGAGTGGAACGGAAAAACCTTGAAAGAAGTGAGTGAAATCATGGAACTATCACCGACGGATGCAGCCATTGAAATATTGAAGATGGGAAATCCTTCCGTCATCATTTTTATGATGGACCCGGCCGAGGTGGAATACTTCATGCAGAAACCTTATGTGATGACCTCTTCCGATGGGATGAATGTTCCCTTTGGCCTGGGTGTTCCCCATCCCCGGAACTACGGGGCCTTTACAAGGAAAATCCGCGAGTACGTTGTGAACAAAAAAATCATTACCATGGAGTTCGCCATCCGGGCCGCGACGTCATTGCCCGCGGAAATGTTGGGACTGGATGACAGAGGATGGATCAAGGAGGGCTATGTCGCGGACATCCTGGTTTTCGATCCGGAAACGATCAGGGACAAGGCAACATGGAAAGAACCCCACCAGTACAGCCAAGGGGTAGAATACCTCTTGATCAACGGTGAACTTGCCATCGATGCAGGAGAGTACACGGGAGCGTTGCCGGGCAAGCCGGTCAGATTCAAAGCAGCCGAATAACAAAATCTCCATGCAACCGGGTGCATTATTGCTTGCAATCGGTGTCCTGCTCTGAAAAAAGAAGCTTGACCTCACTCCTCAATCTAGATAGCATGTGGAGTTTATTGACGCTATATGAATTCTTGGAATTATTACGAGAGGATAGTCTGCTCGGAAGGAGATCAAGAGTATGAAGAAAATTATTTCCCGCCGTCATTTTCTCGGAGGTGCGGCGGCCGCTGTCGCCGGTGTTGGATTGGGTACACCGCCTAAATTGATCGGTGGCTCATCTGAAGTAGAGGCTCCCAAAGCCAAGATCAAAGAGTACAGAACTCTTGGCCGGACAGGATTCAAGACCTCTGATATCGGATTGGGGGCCGGGTTTGTTACGGATGAAGCTTTGCTGGAAGCTATTCTCGACTCCGGCATCAATTATATCGATGCTGCAGAGAGCTACGAAAACGGTCAGGTTGAGCGTACTTTCGGAAAGGTGATGAAAAACAGGGATAGGAAATCCGTGTTCATCTCCTCCAAAATGATTGTTCAAAAAAAAGATACAAAGGAAGCACTGAAGGAGCGAGCCCTCAAGTGTTTGGAGCGCATCCAGTCTGACTATGTGGATTGTATGATGATTCATATGCCATCAACAGTCGAGCTGATGAAGCATGAGGGATTCCATGCAGCCATCCAAGAGCTCAAAACAGAGGGCAAGGTGCGATTCTGTGGAATATCCCAGCATGGTCCCCAATGGAATGATGTGCCCGAAACTATGGAAAAAGTCTGCCTGGCCGCCGTCGAAGACGGCCGCATAGATGTCATGCTGTTTGTGTACAACTTCATTCAAAGAGACCAGGGCGAGAAAATTCTCAGAGCCTGCAAGGCCAACAATGTCGGCGCCACGCTGATGAAAACGAATCCAGTCGGCAAGTACTACATGATGAAAGGGATGGCCGAACAGATGAAAGAAGAGGGAAAGGATATTCCATCTTATTTTGATGATCTTTTGATCCGGTTGCAAGAAAGAGCGAATAAGGCAGACACTTTCAGGCAGAAGTATAACCTCACGAACGATAATGAAGTCCGAGATGCAGCCATTAAATTTGTCCTGAACCATCCCAATGTGAATTCAGCCTGTGTAACGATCACTAATTTCGATGAACTGGAAACCTACACAGCTCTATCCGGAAAGAAATTTGATTTGAAAGCGCAGCAGCTGCTCGCAGCATACGAGTCCGCTTATGGTGAACTCTACTGCCGACATGCCTGCGGACAGTGTGAAGCTTCTTGCCCCAGTAAAGTGCCTGTCAACACAGTTATGCGCTATTATCACTATTTTTCGGCTCAAGGACGGGAAAAATCAGCCATGATGAAATACGCCGCACTGGATAAGAAGGCCAACGCATGCACTGACTGTGCAGGGCACTGCGAGAAGACCTGCCCCTACGGTGTTCCTATTCAGGGTGAACTGGCGGTTGCTCACCAAGCTCTTTCGCTCAAAGCATAAGATGCCTCTGTAAGAAGCTCCCTATCAGCGTGAAACACTATAAGTTCTTTGGCTTTTCGGGATCAGCGCGTATCAGGGAAAATCCCCGTGGAGGGCAAAGAGAGTATGTCCCTGCTCTCTAGATGACTCCCGCTTCCAGTATATCGAGAGTACCATTTTCAGCATCCAGCGTGGCTTGAACACCCAGAGGCAAAGTCAGCCTATCACTCGTATGGCCGATTGTCATCCCAGAGAGGACGGGCACGCCCAATGGCTTCAAAAGATTATCGATCACTTCACCCAAAGTGTAGATAAAACCGGAAGAAGTCCGGTTGAGCCCACCGCATTCAGAGCAAATTCCCCAGACAATACCTTTGACTTTATCGAATTTTCCGGCAAGCCTGAGGTGCGTCAGCATCCGATCCACTCTGTAAGGTTCCTCATTGACATCCTCAATGAAGAAAATCGTTCCATCTGTTTCGATCTCATAGGGTGTACTCATAGTTGCTGCGATTAAGGACAGATTTCCACCCATCAAGGGTGCTGAAGCCTTCCCCGAGCGAACAGTGCGCAAGCCTGCCTGGAATTCCCCGGAGCTCTTTTCAGGATTGGTGACAAGGCCCACAGGTTCTGTCTCGAAGATAGCTTCCTTCACATATCGCTGCGTGTATTCGCTTTCGACGGTGGGAGATCCATGGAAAGTCACCAGTTTTGTCATTTTATGAATAGCGAGATGCAGAGCGGTGACATCGCTGTAGCCGATAAAGATTTTCGGATTGCTGCGGATGAGGTCGTAATCAATCCTGTCCAGAAGCTGCGAAGCCCCGTATCCGCCGGTGGCCACGATTCCCTTTATCTCTGGATCGGCGAACATCGCATGAAGATCATCCAGCCGGCCTTTGAGCGTATCTTCAAACCTTGGTTTACGCTTTCCGACATAATCTCCCATCTTGACCTTCAGCCCGAACGATTCAATGCCGGGCTTGATCAAGCCTAGAAGATCAGGATCGAAAATCGGCGTGGCCGGGGTTATGAAGCCCACAGTGTCACCGGGATTGAGGGCCTTTGGTTTGATCAATCCGCTTCCCTCGGTGTGCGCACCGGGGAGAGGCCTGACCATAAAGGAAGCGACTGTGGCTGATAGACATGTTAAAAAGTGCCTTCTTTCCATGACTAACTCCGTTAGATTTCTTTCAGTATAGCGGGGAGATTATCATATGCGTCAACCACGATATCCGCTGTATTGTTGTCCTTGTATTTATAATTGACACCCGTAAACAGAATGGTATGCATCTTTACTCCTTTGGCTCCAACGATATCCGAGTACTCCGCGTCACCGATATGGACAGCTTCCTTGGGCGAGCATCTCAATTTATCCAGAGTTACCTGAAATATGCGTGGATGAGGTTTAGCGACACCTATCTCATCGGAAAAAGAGAAGCAGTCAAAAAAATTCATCAGATCATGACCGTCAAGAATTTCTTTGATCGTACCCGCCGAGTGCCATCCCGTATTGCATATAACGGCCAGCTGAAAATCCTTGTCCAGCACGGCTAAAACCTCTCTCACTTTTGGCACTGGGGAAGGCCGAGACTCGAGGATTACCCTATCACTGAAATCAGCAATCGAAACCATCTCCGCAAGAGGCAGGGAAACCTCCAGGAGCTTGAGAACTGTTTCCAGCCTCTGCAGAGCATTTTTCGTCTTCCTCTGCTCCACAACATACTCCTGACGCAACTTGTTTTCCCTCTGGAAAGCATCATCCAATTCATCCAGAGAAAATTGAAATCCATGTCCTTGTAGGATAATACTGAGGCGCTCTTTTTGCCTGGACTCGCAAGAACGGGCATCAACAATAAGCGTGTCCCAGCAATCAAAGGTAACCGCTTTTATCATTCTGATTCATACCCTCAAATATCTAGATCGTCGACCTGAACTTATTATCATTTAAGCGAGTTTTTTCTCTATAATCATTCCTTTTATTTTTTTAAAAGATAGAAGGCTTTTTTCCATTTTTACCTGGCTTCGGCTCGGGAAGAGGTTTATGGCGGGGAATGACGATCTGTCCCCTCTCGATGAGCACGTGTCCATCGCGGATAACGATGTCGATATTGGCCAGGTCATCCAAATTCGAGTCAGGCCTTCCGTCCACAACAATGACATCAGCCAGTTTTCCAGGTTCAAGGGTGCCCAGCTTGTCGTCCATATCCAAAATCTCGGCGTTGGTCTTAGTCGCTGTCATCAGCACTTCAGGAATCGAATACCCGACTTTGATAAACTGTTTGAGTTCCGTGATGTAGGCAGTCGGGAGATAACGGAACCAGTTCACGACGAGATCTGTGCCAATCCCCATCTTGATACCGGCCTCTTTCATCCGCCTGAGCACATCGAGGTTGGCCTCTTTGGAGAAGGTGAACCGGCGGGATGTCGAGCCGAAGTAACCCCCTGCCAGGTCAAAGATGTACATATACGGAACCAGAGTGGGAACAGCATGAGTACCTTTTTCAGACATCAACCGGATAGTTTCATCTGTCCGAGGAAGAGGATGCTCGACGCAATCAATCCCGGCCTCCACAGCCCACTGGATAAAATACGTCTCAGCATCGACGGTTGTTTTGATACCGAGTGCGTGGGCCTCATCGACTGCAGCCCTGATTTCTTCTCGGCTATAGTGGCTTCCCAGCTTGATGAGGTCTGCTCCATGGTTGAACTCTTCTCTCACAGCTTCCCGCCAGTCATCCGGCCCGATGGCTGTCCTTGTTCCACCAAAAAGAGGATGCGATGGGTTCATCCCTTCGGCACCATGACCGCCAGTTCCGGTTATGAAGCGGCCCGCAGCGAAAACACGGGGTCCTGGAATTCGGTTGCGCGCCACCCATTCTTTGACTCTGAAGGGGACACTTCCGAGAGAACCGACATCTCTGACACTGGTAATCCCGGATTCAAGAAAATACCGAAGCCGCTCTAAGGCTCTTAGGGTGGCGTCGGACTCGTTCGATGCCAGCTCAACCGGCACTTCCATTTCTGTGTAACTCAAATGCGTATGGAGATCGATGAGTCCGGGCATGACTGTCTTCCCCTTGATATCGATCACTCTGGCGTCTTTGGGCCAGTCTTTTTTACCCGGGCCAAAAACCTTAACGATTTTATTGTCTTTGATGACGACTGTGCCCTCTTTTACAGCCTGGCCTGTTCCGTCGAAAATGCGTCCGCCAACGATCACAAGATCACCTTTGGCACCGAACATGCCTGGGGGGACAGGTATGCGGCGAGGATCATCCGTGGTTGCCGTTTGTTCAGGGTCGATGTATTGTCTCCGGTCCCTCAGTTTTTCCTGAGCCAGCAGCCCAGAACTGATTATCCCTAAAGATAAGACTCCTAAAATCAAAACATTCAAAACCCTTTTCTGCATTTTACTCCTCCCGTTAAAATAATTGGGAATTCAATATATCACTATGCGGGGGATATTTTAACCAGAATCATCATGGATGGGCTTAACACCGGTAAAAAATCCGAGAAAAACCCAAGTTATGAGCGGCCTATTCGAAACACTCTTCCGGTTAAACAGGTTGCAGTGAAAATGATAGCAAAGAGAATCCAGGCTCCCAGCAGGCTCAGGAACATGCCAAAGCTTTTTTCGAGAAGGAGCGCGACGATAAAAAAATCCATGATAGGGATTTTATTAGGATCTTGCTCATGCTATTTCTGCTTCCGACGCATCTCGATACCGTTGGTCATTATGGCGATCTTGTTCATGATGGCATCGACAGCGCCATTCCATCGAGTCCGGTCCGATCCCCTTTATCTTGTGCCCGTCTTTATCCGCCGGCCACCAAGATTCAAGACAGGATAGTACATGATTTCGGGCGTTTCATCGAGAGGATTGTCCCCGCTGATAAGTCCTCCGTCATAGGCCTTCTTGAAAAGACTATCTGTGTATTCCCAGATTATGCTGCAACCGCTGACGATCTTATCGAATTCAATAACGTCGATGTTTTTCCACTGTGAAGAGTGGCATTGCCAACCTGCCTTTATCATTCGGTCCTTCCCTTTTCACCTTTGGCGACATAACGACTCTCCCTATTTTTTATAGACGATGCGGCCCTCCTGAACGGTGATCACCACCTTGCGTAAAGTCATGACATCTTTGAGAGGATCGCCTTTGAGAAAGACAAGGTCAGCCTTTTTTCCTGCCTCAAGAGTGCCGATTTCCGATTCCTTCTCCAGGGCCTTGGCCGCACTCCAGGTGGCTGCCCGCAGACAATCAAGCGGCGAAAGGCCGGAAAGATTTAATTGCTCCAATTCTTGATGGAGGCTTTTTCCGGGAATCCCGCCGTCGGATCCTGCTGTCAAGAGGCCTCCCTTCCGATGAAATTCCCCAACCATTTTCTGCATGTTTTCAATCCCGGCACCGTATGCTTGATAATCCGAATCGGTCCAGGTGCTGATAAATCCGTATTCATTCCCCAGCTCTTCCGCGGCCTGTATCCATGCCGGTAAACTTGCAAACTCTGGTTCCCCTTTGAGCCCCTCAGGTTTACTCGTTAAGACCCAGATGAAGAGAGTCGGATCCCAGAGAACATTTTTCTCGATCATATGGTCGACGATGGCGCTTACTCGCTTCGGATCCGGATTCCACCAGGCTGCCGCTTCCCTCAGCATACCCTGAAGTCTGCGCGGCACAGGATAGGGTTGGTTTTCGAGTTTTACACTCCCCCATCCCAGACCGCGAGGATGTTCGATGCCATCCTGCCCCATGTCGATGGCCTCATGGACGGGGACGAGCGCGATGTGGCCGATGACACGCTTTTTGTGGGCATGGGCCACGCTGAGAATCGTCTCCATCGATTCATGCGTATTTTCAGATCCGATCTTGACGAAGTCTATTCCCTCTCCGATGTGCCACTCGAGGGATTTCCTGAGAATCTCCTGATTGACTGCCTGAACACCTCCCAGACCTGGGGGACCTGCCACACCGGAGCCGTTGAATATCATGCCGCACTGGTACAGGAATGGTCCCGAAGCCAGGCCGTGCCTGATCTCGTCTCCGTGAGAAAGGATGACATCCGGCCCTTCTCCACAGCCGCACTCCCGAATCCGCGTCACTCCGTACTTCAAGAAATAGGGTCCCATCCAGGGTTGGTAGTGGACATGCATATCGATCAGACCGGGCACTACGGTCAGTCCTTTGACATCCACAACCTCCACATCCTTGGGAACAGTGATATTCGCACCTAGAGCCTCGATCCGATCGCCCTTGACAACTATGGTCTGATTTGAGCGCAACTGACCTGTCTTCACATCAACCAGGTCAGCCCCGACAAAGGCAATGGTTTTTGGCTGTTTTTTCATAGACGGTAACTGGCACCGGATTGGGATGAGCTCCATTTTCCCTCCCGCAGCGGGAACACGCCAGATTCTCCTCCGGTGAGAAAAATAGATATTGCCGTCTGAGGGATGCCAGCGCGGTGTTTGCTCCAAAGCAATATCATCGGTCAAAGGGACTGCCCTTCCTCCGGAAACAGAGACCTTCCAGAGATCGACACTTCCTCTATCCAATGATTCACAGACAATTTCCCGACTATCGGCTGACCAGCAAAAACTGCCGTTGAAACTCATCGTCGTGACCAGTCGTCTCTTCTGGTAGTCCTTAGTCGAAGCAATCCACAGTTCTCGATTATCCTGGGTTTGCCAGGCAAGCCACTTTCCATCCGGCGACCAGCGAGGATGGACACCTTTAAATTTCAAGTCCTGCACAGATCCACCCTTAGCCGGAAGAATATGAATACCTTTATCGGAATCCAAAGTCAGAACCAAGTTTTCCCCGTCAGATGACCAATCGAGAGACGGTTTGATCTCTCTCTCCGACCGCCAAATTTCTATTGCCATTTTTTTCCTGTCAACATTAAAAACCTGGACAGCAAAGGACCTGACCTCCTTGTCTGTGGCAATACAAGCGATCTGCTGACCATCGGGTGACCAAACGGGCGAAGATCGTCTTTCAGACCAATCTGTCAACTGAGCAGCTTGGCCTCCCTTCACTAGAACAATCCAGATCGAACTCATCCACTCGAAGGCGATCTGCTGCCCGTCCGGGGAAAGGGCTGGCCTGGACATCCCGTAGTCCAGCTCAAGTGGTGTCTGCTCAGAGAATAGTGGATTGATACTCCAAAGAAACACGAAAAACACCAATCCGGCGATGACAAGAAACATCCGTTGTTTACGCATTTATGCTTCTCCTGTAAATTCAGAATTGAGGATTTGATATAAAGAGCGAATTCGATCCTGATTGGTTACTGGATTGTACACGCAATACAGGAACAAACCATCAGCGGCAAATCTATTCAATTTCCTCGTAAGAGTAATAGCGCAGATGAGCACCGAAAGTCAACCGCGATCGGGGTCATACTTCCAATTCTTTCATCAACTGCGATGTCTTGCGTTTGTAAACGCCGATACCAGACATGGCTGTTCCCATAAATGTGGCAATAGTTCCAGGTATAAACCCGATGACGTATGTATAGGGAGTCACTCTGGCCCGCATCACGTCAGGGGCCATAATGGATCCCTTCTCCATCAATCCTCCAATATCGAGCCCATTGGCTTGCATATAGTAGGCCATAACCAAGCCTATGGCTGCGCCTATTACACTTCCAACGATTCCGATCATCAGGGATTCAGACAAAAGAGAGCGGTAGACATGCCCTTTGCTTTCACCAATGGCCAGACGGACGCCGATTTCTCCGTAGCGCCTGAGACTGGCCAGCAGGCCGGCGTTCCAGAGCACAATAGACATAACCACAACAAAAAAGGAGATGAACAAGGCAGATATGTAGTCGACAATATCTATAATAAACCCAAGCCCGCTCTCATCACGAAGGGTAAACATCTGTGGAGAAAACTCATCATCTTTTCGCGAATAGCGGTCATTGAAAGACGCAGCCACTTCTTCTGTTAAGTTGCGGCGATAGAACAAATCGTTGAAAAAGCCCAGCACTTCACCCGCCGCATCCTGCATATCCAAAGCTTTCTGAATATCTGAAATGTCAGAAATCATGGCACCTCGGTCCATGGCGCTGACGCCGAAATGAACGGTACCGATAACGATAAAATTCGAAGTGGCCATACTTCCGTACATAGACGAGCTGATAAGTGTGGTTGTGTCACCAATCATGATCCCGAGCTTTCGGGCAAAATCATTACTCAAAAGGATTTCTCCGGAATTTCGAGGAAGACGTCCCTGGACAACAGAGCTTTCCAGGTTGAGCAGTCGGTTTTCGGGTAAAGAAGTGGAAAACAGGTCGACGGCAAGTCCGGCCACAGGTCCTTGCGCCCGCGTCTCACCGGCCTCATCCGGAATATCCAGCAAGCCTCCAAACCTTATGCGGGGTGTCCAGATCATATCGGGAAAATCGCGCTTCAGGTCTGCGAGCAAAGACTCAACTCCTATATACGACAGATCAATCGGAATTTGATTTGACTCACGAGCATAGGCCCGGGACATGACTTTAACGTGCCCTGTTGTGAAATTGGCCAAAGTGCTTATGAAGTCTCCCATGGCACCCTCAATCCAGCTCTGGATTAATACAGTCATCATCACTCCCGACATGACCACGAGGACGGGAAACAGACTGCGGGATCTGTCACGCATAAGCCCTTTAAACAAAAACTGTATCATGACAGTTTCCCCTTGAGTGCATCTGTGGGCTTGAGCTTGGCAATTTTTCGCGTCGGGAGATAGCTGACCACGGTAGTAACGATAAGGACGAGAAGGGTGGTACCGAGAACTAAAGCCGCTCCGTAAGAAGGAAATAGCCTGGATCCAATCGCCCAGCCGGCTTGGTCCATGAAATCCCCAGGCAGCCCAATACCGTTTCTAGCAAGTTGCACTAAGAGAGGAATGCCATAAACGGCAGCAATGGTCGCAGCTAGGACACCATTCAGGGCTCCCTCCAACGTGAAAAGACGGATGAGCTGCAGCCTTGTTACACCGAGGGCCATCAAAGTTCCCATCTCCTTCCTCCGCCGAAAAATGGACAGGACCTGGGTGTTGAATATGGCCAACATAGCCAGAAAGAGTAAGAAGACATAGATAAAGGAGGAGCCGATAGTCCGCATTTTGACGACTTGTTTGATATCAGTGAGAAGAAAGTCAATATCTTTAAAGGACCAACCGGCAACATTGTCAGAAACCTCTAAATCCTCGGCAATGACTACTATGGTCGCTTCCTTCTCCATGAGCATCATTTCCTGCAATTTCTGGAGAGGAATCCACATCTGACCCGCGTCAATTGTGGGAACAATGGTGCTCATCACTTCCACGATCCGGCCATCGCGCGCGTCAAAGGTTCCGTTGGCATCTCGCCACTGAATGGTCACCGAATCCCCTTTGCGCAAATTGGTGCTCTTGACCATTCGCTCTCCTATCAGTACCGGTAGCTCTTCATTGTCCACAGCCAAGGATTTTGAAGGGAAGTTGAGAAAGCTCTGGTTCGGGTCAATTCCCTTCAATAGAACAGGCATCACACGTCCATCAGGGTATAAAGTGCCTTGAACGATAAGAACAGGTGTCGCCTTCCTTTTTTCGATCAAATTATTTAGAGAATCCGGTATCACCGCGTGCGCATCTTGTAAAGAAAGAGGATCGAAGGGATCATAATTGGCTTGCCAGTACTGCCCTCCCCCGAATTCAGCATCCACAGTGGCATCCGAGACCTGCCTCAACATGCCCGAGTACATGCCCTGGAGAAAGATGATAGTCACAAAGGAAAGGGATAATACGAAAACGTTGAGCCAGGTCCGAAGACCTGCTCCCAACAAGTTTCTCAGTGCCAATCTAGGAATGAGCATCATTGCTCCTATCCTTGTGCATCATGTGCTTCTTTACTAGCTCCTCGATGTCAAAGGAGCAACTTCAGATGAATCCTCGATGAATTGGTTTTAGCGGCGGAGAGACGCCTTGGTAAAGACATGGTCCGGGATATCAGCATTAAACTCCATTGATAGGATGTGCCATTCGGTTCCTTTTCCTTTTTTCAGAACATCCTTGAAGACAGCCTTTCTGGGTATCCAGCGGTTTTCGGCTTTGAAAACTTCAAGCACTTCCGTCGTTTTCAACAGTTTGCCGCTTTTGGCGTACCGGTTCTCCTTGAGTGAGACATAGCGCTCTTTATCCACCCATATCTTGCGCCTATAGTAAGTGATCTCTTCACCTTTTGAAGTCAATTCCAGCACCCAGCAGAGGCGGTCCAGGAATTCTTCTTCTCCGATAATTTGAGCATGGTAGAGGTTCTGCAGTTTAGGGTCTTCCATCATATCCTCGTAGGAAAGATCGGATCCCATCACAGACTGCCTGAGCATATGCCCGGAAATCCGGATCGTCCTGTCTGTGGAAGGCGTGTAGGTCCATAGTTGATCCTCTAACTTAAGCATCTTTGTGCCTTGTTCTCTTGGAGGAGAAAGATACTCGGAGAAGGACTTGTCTCTTCCCTGGATCCAAGATTTTGACTTGATTGTCCTTGATCCCCTCCGGCCGTGGATGACCATCTCACTCACAATAATCTTGTTATCAGACCCAAAATTCTCATCCACTTTGTTGAGAATCCAATCAGCTGTAGGGGTTTGGGCCATAGCACTCGATTTCATTGGCATCAAAATGGCCCATATCGAGAGTATGTATAATATCCGTCTCATACTTCCAACTCCTTCATCAACTGGGATGTCTGGCGTTTATAAATGCTGATTCCAGAAATGGAGGTGCCCAGGACTGTGGCCAAAAGTCCAGGCACAAATCCAATAACAAAACTGCCTGGCGTTATCCTTGCCCTCATGACATTAGACATGAGCAGCGTCGCGTTCCTCATCATGGACCCGACATCGAATCCCACAGTCTGAAGAAAATAGGCACAGGCCAAACCAAGGGCAGTCCCTAATAGAGAACCGAAAAAGCCAATCATGAGCGATTCGGCTATTAAAGAGCGGTAAAGATGCCCCTTGGACTCTCCGATCGCCAAGCGAACCCCGATTTCACCATACCTTCTGAGACTTCCCATCAAGCCCGCATTCCAAAGGACAATGGCCATGATGCCCACAAACACCACGAGTATTCCGCCAACAATAGGTTCCAACAGAGTAAGGAACTCTGCAAGACCTCCTTGTTTATAGAGGGATTTCATCACGGGAGTGAATTCATCATCCTTTTTCTGAAACCGAGAATTGAATACCTGGCTGATCTCCTCGGCCTTAACTTCGGGGTAGATGAAATCATCGGAAAAGCCCAAAATCTCGCCAGCCCCGTCCGCCATATCCAACGCGAATTGAATATCAGTGATATCTGCAATCATAGCTCCGCGGTCCATGGCCATCATTCCAAAACGCACCGTGCCAACAACCACAAAATTCGCTGTGGCCATACTCCCGTACATGGTGGAGCTAATGAGGGTGGCCGTCTCTCCCGGCTTCACATTCAATTGACGGGCAAAATCATCGCTTATCAGGATCTCTCCCTGCTTTTTTGGCAATCGTCCTCTGACCACAGATTTTTCCAAATTGAGGATATCCCACTCCGGGCTTGAAGGAGATAATATATCCACAGCTAATCCTATGACAGGACCTTGAGACCGGGTCTCCCCTTGCTCATCAGGGATATCCAGCAGGCCTCCAAATTTGATCCTGGGTGCCCAGACAAAGTCTGGAAAGTCCTTCCTCAACTCTTTGAGAAGTTCATCCAAACCCAGAAAAGCCAAATCATTGGGTTTCTGATCAGCCTCTTCAGCGTAGGCCTGGGTCGTGATTTTCACGTGGCCAGTATCAAAATTCGCGGCTGCGCGAATCATATCGGACGTCACTCCCATGATCCAACAGTAGACAATAATTGTGAGCATTACTCCAGCCACCACCACCAGAAAGGGAAACAGGCTCCTCGATCTATCCCGGAAAAGCCCCTTGAACAAGAATTTGATCATGACAATTTTCCCCTAAGCGCATCGGTGGGTTTGAGCTTGGCTATTTTCCGCGTCGGCAGGAAACTGACAATCGTAGTGACCATGAGAACGAGAAATGTCGTACCCACCACCAAGCTAACACTGTAAGTTGAGTAGAGCTTCTCACCAAGGGCGAAACCCATAGTGTCGACGACTTCAGGCATGGCCCAACCTTTGACAGCGAAATACCACAAAAGCGGGAAACCATAAATCGCTGCCAAAATAGCGGCCAGGACAGCGTGTATGGCTCCCTCAAGCGTGAAAAGCTGGACTAATTTCGTACGGGCTAAGCCCATAGCCATAAGCGTCCCCATTTCTTTACGCCGTCTGAATATGGAGAGCACCTGGGTGTTGAAAATGGCCAACATGGCAAAAAAGAGCAGGAGAACATAGAGAAATGTCGCCCCAACTTTTTTGGACTGAACCATAGCCATAAGATCGGCAAGTAGAAAATCCAAATCTTTAAACACCCAGCCTGTGATGATTTGAGGGCTATCATAGTTCTTGTCCACAACAACGAGCGTTGCTTCATCGGACATGTCCGTCATTTCCTGCAATTGTTCAAGAGGAATCCAGAGCTGCCCCACGTCAACCGTCTGCACCGATGTCCTCATGACCTGAACAATAGTCGCATCGAGGGCGTCAAAAGTGCCGTTGGCATCTCGCCACCTCAGAGTTACGGAATCTCCCTTTTTCAAACCCGTATTTTTCGACATGCGGCCGCCGATCAAAACAGGTAACTCCTCCTCAGACTGGAGAAAACGAGACGGCAGGGACACGATTGTTTGAGATGGATCGATCCCTTTGAGCAGCACTGTCTGCATCCGGCCTCCGGGATAAATCGTTCCCTGCACGATCAAAATGGGTGTGGCCAATTTATCCTCAACCAGATCCTGAATCCGTCCCGATACTTTTCCATGGGCGTCTTGGAGCTTGAGGGGATCATACGGATCATATTTTTCATGCCAGTACTGTCCTCCTCCCAATTCTACCTCTGTCATGGCATCAGCGGCCTGTTTTCCCATTCCCTCATACATCCCTTGTGTCCATATAATGACAAAAAAGGACAAGGAAAGGACGATCACATTGAGCCATGTCCGCATACCAGCACCAATTAAGTTTCTCAATGCTAACTTTGGGATAAGCATCATGGCTATTCTCCGTGTGTTTTCGGAGTCAGCCATTCATCTTTGGCGACTTTACCATCGACCAGTGTGATCTTTCGCCTGAGATATCCGATGACTTTTTCGTCGTGCGTCGCAAAAAGAAAAGTGGTATCCAAATCCTTATTCAGCTTTTCCATTGTCCTGAGTATATGGTGGGAGTTTTCCGCATCAAGGTTAGCCGTGGGCTCATCGGCCAGGATGATGGGTGGTTTTTTCACCACAGCACGGGCAATGGCCACTCTCTGGCTTTCTCCACCCGACAGCTGGGCTGGTTTGGATTTGGCCCTGTCGGCCAGACCCACCCATTCCAGGGCTTCCATGACCGCTTTTTTTCTTTCTTCAGGAGACATTCGGAGGAGAAGCAGCGGAAATTCCACATTCTCGTAGGCTGTGTAGACAGGCAGCAAGTTGAAAGTCTGAAAAATAAACCCGATGTGCCTGTTTCGCAATTCGGCCGCTTGATTATGGGAGAGGTTTTCAATCTTTTCGCCCAGGACTTCGGCACTGCCTTTGGTCGGGCTGTCTAGAGACCCGATAATGTTCAGGAGTGTCGTCTTGCCAGAGCCGCTCGGCCCGACAAAACCGGCAAACTCGCCCTTCTGGAAAGTGAGGCTGACATGATTCAGCGCCCAAATCTCTGTCTGCCCCATCGGGTAGATCTTAATCAATTCATGAGTTTTAATTAAAACTGAATTTTCCATTGTATCCTCACTTGATCATATTCACTGAAGAATTAAAACATTCGATAGAGAAAAGATCATTCTATAGCGCATCAGTGATTAAACACAACCATAACCTGAAATCCTTTGCCCGCGAACAGGGTGTGCGTAGCCCGTTCGGGATAGATGAGCAACTGTTCGGGATTCCAGAACCCGATGAGGTAGAAACGCCACTTATCATAGGTCCGCTGCCAACTGAAGTAGCGGTAAAACTCCCTGTTTTTCCAGTCATAAAAGAGCATTCCCGAGATATTGTCCAGGATTCCCAGGGGGTAGCTTATAGAAAGACCTGAAAAATCACTGCCCTCTCCCGACGTGAAGGCTTTCTTGGAATTCTCCTGGAGGAAGTGTTCACCCATGACATGGAGGCCGTTCCCCAGGCCAAAAGTGTAATCGAGACCGATGGTGAGCAAATGGCGGTGCGTGTAGGGGATGACTTCAGTATCCTGCCGGATTAGGACTCCCTCAAACCAGAATCCTACACCGATATCCCACTTGCCATCCAGGGCAAAACGATCCTCGGGAAATATGGGATCTATCTCAGGAATAAAAAAGAACGGGCTGTTGAACAGATCGGCCTGCCGGTGATGGTAAGTGAAAGCGATTTCACCTTTGGAGAGGGGTGTCTGTATCCGGCCGCCGTACTCAAAGGAATTGGATTTCGTGCCGATAAGCTCCCATCCTTTCGGATCATCATTTCCGTACAAAACCCAGGCCCAGATGTTGGCATTATTCAGAAAATAGTACCGGCCAAGAAGACCGTAAACGCCCTTGGTTATCTGCAGCGGATCCCGCGGATCAATCCGGTCAAACCACATCAGCGGGCGGAAGAGCGCTGCGGGGCCGAAATTGATCTTTTGCAGTCCACCTCGCATCTCGAACCGGGACGAGGCATAGCGAATCCACAGGCGGTAAAAGTCAACCTCACCATCGGTTTCAGTTTCCATTCCCGAACGGAAGAGAGAGGTCCCGTAAGCACTCAGAGAAAATTCTGCATCCAGGGATGACGATTCGGATAAGGCCTGCTCGAAAAAGAACTCAGGGAGATAGCGAATTCCAAGCTGACCTTCTGTCTTTCCGGAAAAATTGGCTGTCAGCCAACTGAATATCATGCCTCTGACATCAATTGTCTTGGAGGACAAGAAAATCGGAAATAGAAACAGAAGTAATCCCAGAATTGGCAGAAATTTCAACCTCGATATCCTCATTTCAGGACTCTTTCTCTGGATGTCTGCAGATTAGGCCATAGAAGAAAAAGTTGGTCAGCTCCGCAGCCATCTCCTGACGCGACTCATAGAGCTTTATGAAATCCTTATCTGTCACCAGATCTTTTAAAATGTTAAACATATACAGTATGAAATCGGGCTTAATGTCGGATCGAACATACCCTTTTTTCTGAGCCGATATGAAATCAGCCATGAATATTTCGTAATTTCGCTGGATTCTTTCGGTCATCAAATCGACAATTTCGGGCTCGCCACACTGCAAAATATCATCGGCAAAATCCTGACTGAATTCCTCGACCACTTTCATTTTTTTCTGGACAATCAGCTTGGCTTTTTGCACATAGGAGATATCCATATCCATAAGAGATCTGTACTCTCTCTCCTTTTCATCCATGATTCTGTTGATCACGGTTTTGGCGATATCCACCTTGTTCCTGAAGTGCTTATAAAATGTCATCTTGCTGACATGCGCTTCCTGACAGATCTCTTCCACAGTCACTCGTTTCATTCCGTACCGTTTGAACAAATCTTCCGCAGTTTGAACGAGCTGGTTGTATTTTTTGCTTTTTGTTGCAGCCACCTGAAATTTACTCAACACACTATTTTATACTTTTTATGTCTTAATATACTATTTTCGTAAGTACAATAGCACAACTGTAATTTTTTTTCAAATGATAGGTGCTACGGTTAGATTTTTTAATGACTTGACAGGATTTCCTTACTCTTTTTTAGAGGTCTTTAGAGAAAGCAGCCCCATAATAGATGGCGTTGAAGAGATACTTAAAAGACCCGTGTGCCTGTCCCCTGTAGAGCACAGGAAATCCAATAAGAATAATCCTGCCCATCTCGTAGGGAACATCCGCGATGGCGCTCTTGTTGACGAGAAATTCCTCGCCGTTGATCCAGCCGCTTAAAAAAGGCTCCGAGGGATAACGAACGACGCTCTCTCCTTCATTCACATCAAATACTGGACTTAGACGGAAGAATATCGCAGCATCCCGCTGGTATCCATAGGTGATAGGATGATCCGTGTTGTTCAGCACTTTGAGGAGCGAGCCAGGAATGAAAAAGTCCTTTCGGCTTTTTCTGGAAACACTGTTGACCACACTCAAATGGAACCGTTTGGTACAAAACCCGGCCGCAGAATTCAAGGCGATCAGTGTTCCACCGTTCCGGACAAAGTCCTTGAGATTCTCGACCCCCACCTCGCCTATTCCTCCTGCGTACTCCGGTGGCACGTTTTTATCAGAATGTCCCTTAACGATGGCTCCGTCCTTCAAGTCAGGAAGAACGAGAACATCGAGGTGTTGTTCGAGATCGCCTCGTCTAATATCTTCATCCATAACACTCTTGTAGGGAAACTCAAATTGCTCCAGAACCCATCGTGTCCAGCCTTCATCCATAGAAGCCGTCCAGCTTTTATAAAGGCCAAGACGAACCGTCTTGAGCTGATATGCGCGACCTCGAGGATTTGAGAGCAGGGATTCAAAACAGACATGCAGGTTACCGGAGATCTCCTGCAGATCCTTGATCAGTCCATCTTTCTGGAGGACGATCATTGTTCCCGACGGGTATGTCTTATCTGTCACCAGAAGCGGTTCTGCATTCCAGTAGACCGAATACCCTTTTTGCAGCAACCTGTTCAAGGCGACGATATCTTCGTTGGTTTCGTGGCCCCAAACATAGCCAAAACCGTCGCCGGCCTGCACGATTTGGCCCTTAGGCCTCTCCATCTTTTTCAGCAGTGTGGCCTTGGCTTCAAAAGGCTTCTCCGCCTGGATGGCATTCACGCCCATCAGAAGAGGAAGGGTATGGGCCACAACATCGTAGGGTGTTTTGAGGGGTCCGCTGGGAGTTTCTCTGATCTCCGGATACACCTGCTTCTCAAGAAGTGTCTTGGCAAACCCTCCGTATGGCTGTGCTATGTACACGATGTAAGTTCCGGCAGGATACGAGCGTCCATCCGCCGTAAATGCCTTCTCAGCGGCATGGATCTCCACCCCTCCCAATTGCAGAACCTCCAACATCTTAATGGTTGTGGGCAGATCTCTTTGCACAGCAGGGATGATGAACGCATAAGGACTCCGTGTCGGATCGACAGCTTTTTTGTGAATCCGGAAAAAATTCCTCAGCCAATTTTCTCTGAGTCCGGCAGCATTGGTTAGAGCAGCCAGCGCAGCCGCATAGTCATAGTCCACGATATCACGGAGCGTCCATTCTCCGCCCATCCAGGGCAGGGGCATTTTAACCGTGGCCTCCTTCATCTGCTTGCTCATGCGATCAGGCTTTATGGTGATGGGAGTAGCGACGCGGACACTGGCAGCTTCGGTCAGGATCCGAATACCCCCGTGATAGTGATGGTAGGCACGGCCCGGAGTCCAGGCGTCAAACATGTGGCTGTGAACCACCCCGGCCTTTCCCTGCGCCGTCAACTCAGAGGCGATAAAGGTCCCCATCATGGCCACTTGCTGCCGGAGAATGGGATCGACGTTGGGCTCGTAGGGATCCACATAGGGAGGCACAAAAAGCCTCGGGCCAAAGCTCCCCATCTGGTGCATGTCGACAATGACCTGAGGATGCCAGGCATTGTGCACTTTGAGCGTGAGTCGGGATTCGACCTGGGTAAACATGTACCAATCCCTGTTGTTGTCATGACCGACATATTTGTGATAAAGCCAGGGCATCTGGCCTCCCTCATATTCTGTATCCAGATTCCTTTTATACCAGTCGACCACCATCTGGGTACCATCCGGATTGTGCATCGGAGTCAGGAGGAGTACAACATTGTCAAGAATATGCTTTGTCCGATGATCGTTCTTGGTGGCCAAATCATGGGCTAGCTCCATCGACATCTGGCAGGCACCGATCTCAGTGGCATGGATGGAGCAGTTGATCATCACCATGGCTTTGCCCTTTTGGATCATCTCCTCGGCTTCTCCATCGGAAATCTTTCGGGGATCAGCCAACAACTGCTGATATTCTCTGTATTCCTCTAAATTCTTATGGTTTTTTGCGGAGGTGATAATGGCAACGATAAAGGGATTGCCCATGGTCGTCTTCCCGACTTCTTTGACCAGGATGCGATCGCTTTCCTTCCCCAGCATACGAAAGTAGTCAATGATCTGGTGCATGTCCGCAACCTGCCGATCGGACCCGACCTTAAAACCCAGAACGTCCTCAGGCTTAGGAATTTGACCATACAGGCCTCCCACAAAAAGGGCACAAAGCACCACTACAACGACGCGCCTGACTGTTTTCATTGTGATCTCCTCAGGTATTGCGAATTTCGGACTGACCATTATATATTTTTCAGCCCTTTTATTCTAATTCCCTCTCCAATCGCCAGCCTTTCCGAATCCGTGATTTCATACAAGAAAATTGGATCATGCCCTATGATGCTCACAGGAGAGAGTAACCCAAGGCAGATCATTATCCGTGCGCGGTGCACAGGAAGTTGCCCGGTCTGACCAAATTACTGTCCGTTCGAGCCGTATAGAAAAAGTGAGCCAAGGGGTAAATTATGGTCTAGGTGAGGTGCATAGGGGGGTGGTGTGGTCTTCATCGAACGCAGGCAATAACTTGCTCGAAAGAGGCCGACTCTATCAACGACCAACATCAAATATCTGGACTCCAATCCTGCTGGACCTGAAGGCTGCCACAGGAAATATCCACAATGTCCTTGAATAAATCGACAAAATAATGGATATATTCATATGAATGTCAAGGTCATGAGGAAAGTCTTTGCCCCTGATTTTTACGAGACACAGCGTCAGCAATGGAAAAGAAGTCTCTTTCTTTTAGGTGTGCTTATCGTCTTCTACATCTTTGCTGTCGGGTTTGTGGCTTTCGTCGTGGTCCTAAGCCTGGGGCTCTTTTTCAAATCCATACTCTTTCCTTCAGGGAGTCAATTGCTCAAGATAATCCTTATCATTACGGGTATCGCAGCCTTTATCGCACTGTATCACTTCTACGACGCCAGAAAATTCGGAGCCAAATTCATCTTGAAGCGCATGCAGGCCAAAGCTCCTGATAGCGAGGACCGCTATCACAAGCAGTTCATCAACACAGTGGAAGAGATACGGCTGGCCACTGGCCTGTCCACACTCTCTCCTTACATTATCCCTTCCTTTGCCATCAATTCCATGGCCCTGATCGATTCGGACAAATCACCGTGTGTCATGGTGACTGAAGGTCTACTGGCGGAATTCACGCGGGACGAGCTGGAAGCCGTCGTGGCCCATGAAGTCGCCCATATCCTAAGAGGAGACACCTTCTACATCACCCTGGTCTGCTCTCTGGCGAATCTTTTTGAGCGCATGCGACAGGCCACAGAACCGGATCCACAGCCCGCTGCACATCCTGCCGGAGGCCAACAGACAAACGGAAGCGCCGGGCTGATCTATGTCGCTTTGACCATATCTTATATCATCATGCACTTGCTGAGTACACTGATCAGCCGGGAGAGAGAGGTTCTGGCCGATGCTGCGGCGGTTGAGTTCAGCCGCAATCCCAAAGCGCTGGCGCGAGCCATCTACAAAGCCCATCTGAAAAACTCCTTCGTCGGTGACTTCAACCTGACGTACAGCCCGCTCTTCATGGTCCCTCCCCGCTCCCGAGGGACACACGACGGATACCTTGGACGCACATTTAGCACCCATCCCCCTCTCATGGAAAGGATCAAACGGCTGTCCAAGATGGTTCCCACCACACCGGCCAGAATCATTGATGAAGTCTTGGAAATCCAGGAAAATCGGGAAAAAACAAGGGACATGCTGCATTCACGGGATGAAGCTCAAGAGAAAAAAATATCCCAAAATCAATCTGAAAAGACGACCTTTCCCGAAGAGATGAAGATCTGGTCGGTTCGGAACTCCAAAGGACAATGGCAAGGACCCTTTGCACTCCAGGATCTTCTTTTTCTCCCCTATTTTACCCCGCTGATCCAAATCAAAAATCTCCAAGAGAATGTGGTTGCCCAGGCAAAGGAATTCCCTCAAATCCGATCCGCCCGAAGGAATCTGCTCAAAAAGAGACACATCAGTCCGGACAGGCAGAATCTTTGCCCGAGGTGTCGGATTCCACTTAGAGAAAACTTTTACGAAGGCATTTCACTGCAGGTCTGTCAGGACTGTCAAGGGAAGCTTATCGATTCCATTCTGGTCGACCGCATAATAACCAGACGAGAGGTTACCTTCTCAGAAAAGCTCATCCATAAAGCTCGGGCTTTTAAGGAAGATTTCATGCTGAACCCCGATCAGTCTCGGAAAATTGATCTGAATAAATCTCCGAGGATCAACTGTCCAAACTGCGGTAACAAGATGCTTCTCAGACCTTTCAGCTATCACTACATTATCCCTGTGGATAAATGCCTCGCCTGCCACAAGATTTGGTTCGATGCCGATGAGCTGGAAATCCTTCAGATTCTCATCGAGCACCGCCCCTCCAGCTCAAATCTTTTCCCCTCTTAAAATCGACAAAGAAATTCCAAAGATAAGAAATCAAATAGCGGATTACTCACCCTAGTGGGCCATTAATTTCGCTAGGCATCCAAAAAGGCTCGGGAGAGAATGTCGAGATAGTCGGCAGCGTTAGCTTCTCTGGGATTTGAGGGATTAGAGTTATTCTCGAATGATTTCTGCGCGATCTCAGGAAAGGCTTCTTCAGTAATGCCGATTTCCCCAAACGTCGGGATTCCCAGGGACCGGCTCAAGTCTTTTATCATGGAGATGAGTTTCTGGGCAGCGCGGGTGTTATCCGCTTCGGAAATTCCGGCAATGCAAGCTATATCCGCATAGCGCTCTGCTGAGGCCGGTAGGTTGAACTCCATCACGTAAGGAAGCAAGACAGAATTAGCCACTCCATGGGGCGTGTCGTAGAGAGAACCCACGGCTTCAGCCAAGCAGTGAACCGCACCAACGTCGCTGTTTCCGAAAGCCAATCCGGCCAGCAGGCTCCCTCGCATTATGTCTTCCCTGGCTTCCGTGTTTTCACCTATATCCTTATAGGCTGCTTCGAGAGATCCAAAAATGAACTTCAAGGCTTCACGAGCAAAGACATCGGTGATGAATGTCGCTGCCTTCACGGTGTAGGCTTCCACGGCGTGGGTCAGGGCATCGCAGCCAGTCGAGGCAACGAGATGGGCAGGAAGGGTTCGAAGCAGGTCAGGATCGACCAGTGCCGCCACAGGATACATCAGCCTTCCTTTTATGCTCATTTTGAACTTCCGGCCGGTGTGCGTTATCACGGCGACCCAAGTCACTTCACTTCCTGTGCCACAAGTTGTTGGAATGGCCAATACGGGCAGGGGTGGATTGTTGTATTTGTCCCTGCCTTCATAATCCTCAATTATCCCCTGATTGGTGCCGAGAAGAGCGACCGCCTTAGCGGCATCCAGCACGCTACCCCCGCCCAGGCCGATGATCAAATCCGATTTTTGCTCGCGTGCCACCTCTCCGGCTCTGTCGACTGTTGAATGTTTGGGATTTGGCTCGATGGTGCTGAATACGGGTATTCCTTCGAGCTGTGAGAGTACCTGATTTGCAATTCCAGCTTTTTCGATACCTTCATCAGTTATGAGGAAGGGCCTGACAGAGCGAAGCTCTTCGACTGTCTCGCCCAGCTTGTTTATCGAACCGGAGCCGAACATGATGCGGGTTGGATTGTGGAACTGCATGACAACAACCTCCTATTCTCTGAAATTGAGGTCATCCTGATTAGCCATGTCCAGGACAGCTAAAAAGAGGAGCTGAGTCAAATCTTCAAGGATTTCCGGTGTGATAGTAGTGATATCGTCTTTAGTGATGTGATAAAAGGAGGGCGCTCCATGGGCAGAAAAGGTGATCGAAGGCACTCCCTTCCACATGAACCGGGCGGCATCGAGGCGCGGCCTGGCGTTGTTTGCAAAATAAACGGGTTGGATCATCCGGTGTATGTACTTGGCATTGGCCGCTTCGATGAACGACCAGAACTTGGGATAATTTTTCGCAGCCAGGGCCATCAGTTTATCTCCGCATCCGACTCCATCCATGTTGATGAATCCTACGGTTTTTTCTAACGGAAAAAGAGGATGTTCGACATAGAACTGAGATCCGGCTACGGCCTGTTCTTCGGCCCCAAAACAGTTGAACATGATCGATCGGCGAGGCTTAACGGGGCTCTTGGTCAAGGCTTCTGCCAAACCCAGAATGACGGCTACGGCCGAGGCATTATCGTTTGCTCCGGGCATGACCTCATAGCATCGACCGACATGATCCAGGTGTCCGCCGATGATGATCAATTCCTCTTTGAGCACAGGATCCGCACCCTCAATCAGTCCGATCACGTTTTGGGCAACTCCCTCCGGATGATGTTCGGTCGTGTTGCGAATGGTGAAGATCTTCCCCGTAGTGAATGATTGGGGTTCCAATGTTTTTTGAATGGCCTTCACTACTTGAGCGTGATCTCTGCCGGTCCCGGAAAAGGCATCGGCGACGACGGTCGACCCCACATGTGAATAGATAAAGCTGGCATCATAGGCATTGTTTGGATTGGCGATAGGGCCATAGTTGTAGAGCATTCCTCTGGCCCCGTGGGCGATGGCATTCTCCAGTTTGTACTGATGAAAGGAATAGGGCCGCCACTTTTTAAAAAGCTCTGGATCCTCATCCGGAGAAACGGGGGCCTCTCTCTCCATCAGGACGATCTTTCCCTTGACATCGACGCCATTATATTCATCGTACTCAAGTTCGGGGGCTGTGATTCCGTATCCGACATAGATAACTTCCGCTGTGACTTCGCCCGAACCGGACGTCGAACCAGGGATAAAGTCGTCTTCATAAGCATAGGGTTTTTTGATCGTGTCCTTTCCGTAAGGAATATGTAGGGTAACTTCGCAGTCCTCGAAAACCAAGGTGTAAGGGTTGGGGAAAGCTTGGAGGAAAGAATTGTCATCCCCGCCTGGAGCAATCCCCCATTGCTCGAATTGAGAAATCACCCACTCGGCGCTGTCGAGATATTCTTGAGTCCCGGTCAGACGACCCCCATACTTATCCAATGCCAGCTCTTTGACATAATCGAAAAGTTTATGGCTGGAAATGGAATGGACGACTTCGAGTAATTTCTGCTCATCAGCCTTTTCTGACTGATTGCCTTGGATAGCAGCCGTCGATAAAATCAGAAAAAAAACGAGGGAAAATGCACTCAGACGGAATTTTTGTTGTTTCATTCTGACCTCCTTATCAATCATATCCTTTATGTTAAAATATGGAGTTGAAATGTAAAGAGAAAAATGACATTGCCGAAGAGAATTGCTTTCATTATTGGCTTGATCGGTCTAAGCCCCATCTTCATCCACAGCCAAAAGACCCCCTATTTTGATTTATCGAAATTCTCCGTATACACCATCGAAGAGCAGGTCTTCCGATTGCTCAATGAGGAAAGAGAGAGCCGAGGATTATCTCCCCTTGAAACCCTGCCAGAGCTCGTTACTCTGGCGAGAAATCACAGCCAGGACATGGCTAGGCAAGGCCGTTTGACTCATGATTCATCCGATGGAAAAACCTACTCAGATCGTTTGGTTGAAGCGGGTCTCTACTTTCTGGGAAACGGAGAGAATGGGGCCTTCAGCAAAACATTTTCTTCCCGACTTATCCACCAATCCCTCTTGAGCAGCCCAGAGCATAGGGAAAACATTCTCAATCCCAACTTTGACCAAGTCGGAATAGGTGTATTTTACCAAAAGGACAAGGGATTTTTCGTCACACAGGATTTCCTTCGCTCCTTTCCAAAGATGACTGCTAAAGAGTTCAAACAGCACATAATAGCGCTGATGAACAAAGAGAGGAAGAGACGTAACCTACCTCTATTGTATTTCAGTCCTGAGTTGGAGGAACTGGCTGCGGAATTCACTCAGCGAAAAACTGAAGGACTAGACTCTGAGAAAATACCAGACCACTTAGGATACACAAAGTTATTCACATGCCGAACTCCCAACATCGATGAAATCGAAGAGGACATTAAAAGAATTGTCCGCGACAAATTCACTGGCGCAGGTCTAGAAGTGATTTTTAGTCGCAGCGAGAAGAACATCGGCGGGGAATATTTGGTGGCTCTCCTGCTCACAGGCGAGGACAAAAGAGCTGCCATGAGCGCGGAGAATCTCAGAGAACAGATCTTAGTACGAATCAACAGGATCCGGAAAAAACAAGCGCGCAAAGAATTGACCCTGGACACTTCACTCTGCCAACAAGCAGAGGTGATCGCTTCCCATTTGCGAATAAATCCACACGTTCGAATCGCGATGGCCCCTAGAATGAGATCCGATCAATTAGTCATGTTCAGCACTAATGATCCGTTCGGCTTTTCGGCTTCCACAGAAGAAAGAATCGGCAGCAGTCGCTTCCATACAGTTGGCATCGGAATTGTCATCGATCCCAATCCTGACACCCCAGAAAAAAAATACTGGATCACTCTCATTTTTGATTAGGACACTTGGAATAAATTTGATTTGGATTAAGGATTTTGATATCTTGGCAGTGCCCGTAACATAGAATTTTTTAGGAGGTCAGGATGTTCTGTAAGTTTGCAATAGGTTTGTTCGTTTTAACGGTTATGTTGACTTTCTCTGTCTCCCAAGCATCAGCGGAAGTCAATCCCAAAGTCACTATCAAGACCACAAAGGGAAACATCGTCGTCGAACTCTTCAAAGATAAAGCCCCTGGCACTGTCGCTAACTTTCTCTCCTATGTGGACGACAAATATTACAACGGACTCATCTTTCACCGCGTGATCAAAGGTTTCATGATCCAGGGTGGCGGACTTCTGGCTGATATGAACCGGAAGCCTACAAAAGAGGCCATCAAGAATGAAGCCACCAACGGGTTGAGCAACACAAGAGGAACCATCGCCATGGCCCGCATGCCCGATCCACACAGCGCCACAGCTCAGTTTTTCATCAACCATGGCAACAATCCGGGTTTAGACCACAAAGACAAAACAGACCAAGGATTCGGTTACTGTGTGTTCGGGAAAGTTATTGAGGGAATGGATGTCGTCGATGCGATTGCTAATGTCAAAACTATGAGCAAGCGCGGTCACCAGGATGTCCCTCGAGAAACCATAGAAATCATCTCGATCGAGCGAACTGATTGAAAGCCAGAAGGCCGTTTTCAAAAGAGTGAACATGTGTGCCTTGAGTGTCCATGTCTGACTGGATATTTGCTTTTGTTCATCTCTTTGTTCTTGTGGCGATTATTGCCTATGCATTTGTTTTGTTAGCTCAAGGAAATACGTTCCGGTTCGGTCTTATCGCCATTTGCCTTATCGCCTATTATTTCCTTGTTCTCCACAAACCGGTCAAACGAGAAATCGAACGGAGAAGAAAAACCAAAAACTAGCCCAAAGAGAGCATGGAAATCTTTGAAAGAGGACTTCGCTTCGTGGCCTCGATTGTCTGGGGCCCCCAGACAGCTATACTCCTTTTGGGTGTCGGTCTCTTCCTCACCCTCCGCCTCCGTTTTGTCCAAGTTAAACGTCTGGGACTTGCCTTCCGGTTCGGGTTCGGAGGCAAGGAGTACGGCGAGAGTGCCGCGGATCGTCCTGGAGATATCACTCCTTTCCAAGCTCTGACCACATCGCTGGCTGGAGTCATCGGAAACGGAAACATCGCAGGAGTGTGCACCGCCATCGCCATGGGAGGGCCCGGAGCTATTTTTTGGATGTGGTTATCCGCTACGCTGGGAATGGCCACCAAGCTCGTTGAGGCTGTCCTTGGACAAAAGTTTAAAAAAATCATGCCGGATGGGTCCGTAGCAGGCGGTCCCATGTACTATATCAAGGAAGGATTGGGGATTCCCTGGCTGGCAGGAGCCTACGCCTTTTTTATGGGATGCAAACCTCTTTTCTCCACAAGCACCATCCAGTCCAATTCCATCGCCTTGGCGCTCAAAACACAATTCGGACTCAATCCATGGTTTTCGGGTTTGGGGTTGGCTATCTTGACCTGGCTGGTTGTGATCAAAGGGATAAAATCTATCGGCAAGGTGACAGAACTGCTGAGCCCATTGATGGTCCTTCTTTATCTCTTCGGAGCTCTGTTCACTATAGCTTATTTCGGGAGCAATATCCCCCATGCTCTATCTCTCATCTTCGCCGGGGCCTTCAAGCCATCCGCCGTGACGGGAGGCGTTGCGGGAATGACCATCGCCAGAGCCATCCGCTACGGATTATCCCGGGGATCCTACTCCAACGAGGCAGGAACAGGGACCGCCGCCGTCTATCATGCCTCGGCCATGACGAGCGAGCCCGTACGTCAAGGATTGATTGCAGCTCTGGATGTGTTCATCGATACAATCGTCATTTGTTCATTGACAGCCTTTGCCGTTCTTGTCAGCGGTGCTTGGACAGAAGGCACGAGTACGCAAATGACGGCCAATGCCTTTAACTTGGCTCTTCCCCATTTCGGAGGAATGATTGTTGCCGCCAGTTCCTTGCTCTTCGGTTATTCCAGTCTTATCGCCGTCACCTATTATGGAGAAATTGCATTCAGCTATCTTTGGGGAATTCGAATCAAGCTACCCTACAGATGGATTTTTTGCTGCATCATTGTGATCGGGGCTGGCCTCAAAGTGGAAGTGGCCTGGTCCATCGGAGATTTTTTCAACGGCATGATGACGATCTCCAACCTCATCGGAGTGCTGGGCCTCACCGGAATTGCTATCGCAGCTGTCAAGAGCTATCTGCGAGAGCTGGATCAAAAAAAGCGAGTCGGCTAACTCATAGGCCAGTGGCCGGGATAAGGCTTTGAGCAACCCAGACTGCATTATCTCCCATTTTGAAAATGACGGTAGAGCGAGCTTCCATTCATTAGATCCGCATTATCTCTCATAACCCTTTGTACATTATGCCTGTAATGGATCCAGGTCACCAGGTCACCAGGTTGACTAAAAACGCAAAATGAATTATGGTTTTGAACGAGAAGCAGTTACGTGCTATCGCTTCGATGAGGATTAGGCTTCGATTCCTATACACGAATAAAGGAAAGACAAACACAGTTTATAATCCTGGATGGACATCAGCAATTAAGAGCACGAAATACAAGCAGTGATGGTTTTCAAAGTCAAAATACACAGAAAAAGCGAATCGAGCCGGCTTTCGTTCCTGCTTTTCACAGCCCTTTGCTTGGCTGCCTTCCTGATCCTGAGTTTTCAACCCAAGGCCCAACCTCCCACACAAAAAAAAATTGTTATTGCGAAAGAAAAATCCGCTGTAGAACCCCCACCGCTCATAGAAAGCGAAGAAATCATAAAAAGAGGGGAAACCATATCAGACATCTTATCAAGGCATGATTTCTCACCGAAAGACATCCATCAACTGAGAGAGGAAGTCAAACCCGTTTACGACATGGCCAAAATAAGGGCTGGACAAAGAATCACAATCCATTCCAATCCTGCAGGTGAGGTCGTCGCTCTCGCTTACAGCATCGATACGGAAAACTATCTCTTCATCAAAAAGATAGACGGCATCTATTCGGCTGAAATGAAAAAAATTCCGTACACTATCCAGACTGAAATGGCCTGGGGCAAAATCGAAACCAACCTCATCAATGCGATTTCTCAGGAAAATGAGGGAGTTCAGTTAGCCATACTCCTGGAAGAGATATTTGCTTGGGATATCGACTTTTACGCGGATATCCGACAAGGGGATTCGTTCAAAATTATATTCGAAAAAAAGTACCTCGAGGATGAATTCGTGAGCTACGGAGAAATCCTAGCGGCTGAATTCACCAATCAGGGAGAAACATATCACGCATATCACTATACTTACCCTGACACTCAGGAAAGCGATTATTTCGATTTCGAAGGGAATTCTCTCCGGAAAGAATTCCTCAAATCACCGATAGCCGGAGCTCGGATCACTTCTCGATTCAGTCACAGTAGACTCCATCCTGTCCGAAAAGTCTGGCGTCCTCACTACGGTGTCGATTATGCTGCGCCCGTTGGAACTCCGGTTAGAGCCACTGCTGAAGGAACGGTTATTTTTGTGGGTCGTGACGGCGCGAACGGGCGCATGATCCGAATCCGCCACAAAAATGGCTATGAAACTTTTTATCTTCATTTGCGCAGCTATGCCAAAAGCATTAAGCGAGGCATCAAGGTACAAAGCAGTCAAGTGATAGGCTACGTGGGTTCATCCGGAGAAGCGACCGGCCCGCATCTGGATTACAGGATCAAGCACAGAGGCAGGTTTATCAATCCGCTCGCCTACCGGTTCAAGCCCGTTGAACCTCTGAGAATGGATTTCTTAGAAGACTTCCAAGCAAAAGCGGGACAGCTTCAGATCTCGTTCAATGCCCCCCAAATCATATTCACGTCCATCGCTTCATCTATGGGGCCCTGACTCAAATACTATTTTTTCCTGGTGCTTGCGCTTCCACTGCTCGAACTTGAACGTGATCCCGAAGACGACATCCGTGCACCTGAACTGGCAGATCTGCTGCCGCTAGATGAACCAGAGGATGAAAGACTCGAGCCTGAACCTGAAAAATTCAACCCGCCTCCCGAAATCCGAGCTTTAGAAGCCACGAGACCTCTTGAAGAGAGCCGGAGTTCGGGGCAGTGAATTTCATTCGTCCGGCTGGAATAGCGAATATTCAGACCAGAGCGCAAAGCAACCTTCACATCAGGATTCCAGTCCCTGAAGCGCATCGGGAATTTCTCTCTGGCGAACCATTTTTTGTAGGACTGTCTTTGACCCTGAACGGATTGAACAGACGAGATGTCTCGATTGATCTCATGTTTCAGAGTCAATCCTTCGCGAATTGAAGCGATAATCTCATTGCCCCTGTGTTCCCTCAAAGCCGCCTGAGAAGGATTCCTATGGAGCGGCGAAGCGGACTCTCTGTTCAGATTCTTTCTGGATAAGACTTCAAGCTTTAAAGCGTGAATGTGAATCTTGAATGCGTTGATGTCGCGTCCCTCAACAGCCAGAACTTGATTGGGAATTTCACGGAGCGAGCCCAACACGCGCTAATTTTTATTTTTCATGGCTTTCGCCACATTTTTGTATGTTCGTTTCAACTTGTTGGGGACTTTGTAAGGAATATCAGGCTTCTTGAGCTGATCTTTGGAGATCGTGCGCTGAACATCCTTTTCTTTCTCGGGTGGACCTCCCGGATACGTCGGATAATAGCCCCCGCCGCTCCAATACGGCGAATAACCGAATGACGCGTAATAGCTTCCATAGTTGTAGGAATTCCACAGCCAATCATAGATCGACAAAGGTCTCCAGAAGTAGAATCCGGCTAAATAGTCCCACGCAACCCAGGCAGGAGCAAAGGCATCGCCTGGAAGCCAGATCCAGCCGAGATTCTTGTCCCACATCCAAAGACCGAGATGATAGGGCACCCATCCCCATTGCTCATTGGGAACCCAGAAAAGCTGATTATCCAGCTCACGCCAGTGACCGTACATATAGGGCTGCCAGTTGCCCCAGGGATAGATATCGTTGTAGTATGGGCGCCAGACATAACCATAGAGAGAATTCCACGACCATTCTCCGTGACGGCTTCCGTATTTCTGGGCAAAATTGACCACGGATTTGGGGTATTTGAGGATGGGTTTGGGAATAAATGACCGGCCCTCGTGAAGCGCCCTGAAATTTTCGTTCATGTGCACATTCCAGGACTCAAATTCGGCATCCTGTTCATAGCTGTCGCGAACGGCTGTATCATCCGCCATAATGCTTAACACCTGAGATTTTTTTACATCTGTTTTTTCAAGATTCTCTTTATCGCTTCCGTAGAGAACATGTGCTTTTCCCTCTTTGGTCTGAATGTCTGTGCTCCCGTCCTCTTTGGCATTCACAAAAACAACACAGGGATGATTCAGCTTCACCCCCGCATTGGGCGTGATGACCTGAAAGATCTCTCCCCGACTGTACCGTTTGTACATGAAATAGGCATGTCCTTTGAGAAGTACAAGATTGCTGATTTTCTTTCTTCCACTCAAACTCTGGGCCAGAATAGTCTCAATCTTCAGGGCAGAATTGGTATCGAGCCTGATTATCGTTCCCGTGTCAAACTGAATTTCGCATCTCCGGCTCTCCGTGGTCTGAATGGTATCGCCGGGTGCCAGTGGCAGATTCACGACGGCCAGTTCTGGCCTCGATTTCCCCTCGCGTGTGACGACTGGATCCTTTCCGTCAAATTTGATTTCCGAAAAGCTGATATGTCCGAAATAGATATCTGTATCCGGCGCATAGACATACTTGTACTGAGAATCAGGAAAGAGAAAGGGTGTTACAAAGAGGGCAAGAACCAGGAAAACTAAGGAACAAGCCGGCTTTATGTTCATCTCCCCCCTCCTAGGATGACAATTCAAAGCCGCTTATTGAGCAGTCATAAAAGAACAATGCAGACGACGTATTATTATTTCTTCTTGACTCTGGTTCCTGATCCGCTGCTCGAGGTGCGTCCCGAAGACGAAGATCCGCTTCGAACTCCGGAAGCGCCTGACTTGCTCACATTCGAGCCTCCACTGTAGCCTCGACTGGTGCTTCCTCTTTTTATGCTCCGGCGTGTTCCGGATTTCGTCGTGCTGCCCTTTTGAAGTTGTCCCCGATAAATTCGAGTCCCACGGTAATAGGGATAACCGTATCCAGGATAATATCCCCAACCAGGATATCCCCCCCAGTAGTTCCAACCCCAGCCCGGGTATCCCCAGGGTCCCCACCAGGAACCCCAATAGAACGGGCTCAACCATAATCCGATCCCGAAGGACAGCATAGGATAAGCGTAGGCGTACGGACCGTAGTCATAATAAGGAGATTCATAATACTCATCTGCTCCTACTGCTACTCTCTTCCCGGTAAGCTGGGGATCGATGACCGCACAACTTGTCACCAAAGCGAAAGCCGTAAACAAAACAATGAGTTTTTTCATTTTATATCTCCTGTCACTACTATTATACAGCAATATTTATGCCAAATAAAACCAGAAAAAAAGAAATTGAATCCTCCATCAGATTGTCATTAATAGAGGCCAATTGTACCCTTTTGTGACAACTCCTGCTCGTGTGGAAGAGTTGACATTCGTGATTTAAACAACTTAGAATGATTCAGTCGCATAAGAATTCTGGATGAGTCACATTGAGGAGAAGTGTCGTCAGTTTTATGAATAATTCAGAAAGAGGAGGTTTTATATGAAAGTTACAATAAGTGTCTTAAAAGCCGATATTGGAAGTATCGGTGGCCACATAATTCCCAGTCAAGCACTCTTAAATGAAGTTAAAAATTTTGTCCGGGAAAGAGGAAAAGATTTCATCATCGATTTCTATGTGAGTCACACGGGTGATGACATCGCCATTCTGTGCACCCATGAACGAGGCACAAACGATGAAAAAATCCATAAGCTGGCCTGGGATGCTTTCCTGGCGGGAACAGAAGTTGCCAAATCTCAGGGACTCTACGGCGCAGGTCAGGATCTTCTGAAGGATGCCTTCAGCGGAAACATCAAAGGGATGGGCCCCGCTGTTGCAGAGATAGAGTTTGAAGAACGTCCCAATGAACCCTTTGTCTTTTTCGCTGCGGATAAGACTGACCCGGGTGCCTACAATCTGCCTTTCTATCTTGGCTTTGCCGACCCCATGTACTGTGCCGGTCTCATCCTGAGCCCGAAAATGAGTGAGGGCTTCACCTTCCGGATTATCGATGTGGAATACACAGAAAAGGATAAGATTATCGACCTCAATGTCCCTGAAGACTTGTATGACATCGCAGCATTGCTGCGGGACAACGAGCGTTATGTGATAGAAAGCATCTACTCCCGTAGCTCCGGGAATCAAGCCGTCTCCATTTCCACAACTCGACTCCACAATATCGCGGGGAAATACACTGGAAAAGACGATCCGATTGCCTTGGTTCGTGTTCAAGGAGAATTTCCTGCCACTGGTGAGGTTCTTGCACCATTCCAGATAGGGCATCTCGTAGCAGGATTCATGAGAGGAAGTCACACTGGCCCGCTCATGCCCTGTAAGCTCAATACCTCGATTTCCTATTTCGATGGCCCCCCTGTTGTTACGGGAGCAGCCTTCTGTGTCAACAACGGAAAACTCACGGAACCCGCTGATGTTTTCGACCATCCTTACTGGGATTATGTCAGGAATAAAATCTCGCAGAAAGCTTCAGACATCCGGCGACAGGGATTCTCCGGAGCGGCCATGCTTCCCTATAGCGAACTGGAATACGGCGGTATCGTCGAAAAATTAGAAAAGCTAGATAAGAAATTCACCTACAAAAATTAGGCTACATCTGATGAGGGAGGTTTGATCGAAAATCCGGTTAGATGGCTTCCTGCCCAGAGTTAGCAATTTTGCGGAAGGGAAATGTCTCGGTGTTTTGCTCCCTTTAATAAGCCGGGATTGGTGTGCCACCAAGCTATAGGATTAGGCAATGAACAAACATAAAAATCCGGTTCCTACTGTTGATATCATCATCGAAATAACAAGGCGCGACGGAAAAAGAGGAATAGTCCTTATTAAGAGGAAAAATCCTCCTTTTGGCTGGGCGATACCCGGAGGATTTGTCGATTACGGGGAAAGCTTGGAGCAGGCAGCCGTTCGGGAAGCCAAGGAAGAGACATCTTTGAATATCCGTTTAAAACATCAAATGCACACCTATTCTGAGCCTGGTCGGGATCCAAGGCAGCACACTATTTCCACGGTTTATGTTGCCGAGGCCGAAGGCACTCCTGTCGCCCAGGATGATGCCAAGGAAATCGGCATCTTCACTGAGGAGGAAATAGTCTTTCCCCTCGCTTTTGATCATCACCGTATTCTGGTAGACTATTTCCGGAACGGAAAGAAGAAACAAACATGAATATGGATGCAGCGACAATGGTGAGAAAAAAATCACCGCTTTAGGTATGTCGCACGTATCTGAAAGGAGGACTCCATGGGAGGAGGAACTTACCATGAGTCAACGGACAAACTAACTAAAAAAACAAAAGAGCTGCACAGAGCTCTGAGTTCCCTCATCGAGGAACTCGAAGCCGTGAATTGGTATCAGCAGAGAGTCGATGCCACAGAAGACGAAGAACTTAAAGATATTCTTGCCCATAACAGAGACGAAGAAAAGGAACACGCCGCCATGATTCTCGAGTGGATCAGGAGAAATGACGACGCCTTTGGAGAAGAACTGAACACTTATCTCTTCACTGAGGGTAAGATCACAGATATCGAAGACGAAATGCACTGATTTTGGTATCATATTTCTCATAGAGCGAATGGTCCGTCGCTGAAACATGACAAGATCGGAAAAGGGCTCCTGAAAGATGCAGAAACTATTAAGGAATAAACGTCAAAAATAAAGATAACAGCAAAAAAATGTCCGAAGCAGATTCGAAGATAAAGGAAGTGTACTCAGTCTGGGGTCCTGCCGAGGCTGAGGTCATCAAGAGTTTTCTCGAAAGCCACGGGATCCAATGCATCCTCAAAGGTCTCGTCGTTCAATCAGTTCATCCCTTCTCTGCCGACGGATTGGGAGAGATCAAAATATTCGTTCTTGAAAAGGATTATGCGTTAGCCAGCACATTGATCGCTGAGAAAGTGAGTTCTCCAAGCCCTTCTGACCAGGAAGATTAAGCCTTCCTCAGATCAGAACAGGACGGAAACACTTCCCAATCCTTTCATTATTGACCTCAAATCGAGAGAGGTCTCTGTCTATTCTCACCTCCGATTGACTATGCTCACACCGAACCGGTGTCACCTCTTTTTCGCTCGGTAGTGCCGAGCGCTCATCTCCGCTATGTTGTATACTTTCACTTCACACCACAAAATGTAGAAAATTGTTGAAAAATAATGGTTTTTGCGGTTTTTTTCCTTGACATTACAATATATATTACTATATTTTATATGAAAAACGGGACAGAACGGGACAAAGTGGGAAACTTGTTAATAGGAAGTTACACAGCAAAGTTCGATAGAAGCGGAAGAATAAAGATTCCGGAGAAATTCCGCGCGGCCATCGAAACTCAATACGGAAAGGAACTGTTCATTACTTCTTTGACTGACGAAGCCGTCCAAATTTACCCTCTTCCTGAGTGGCAAAAGCTGGCTGGAATAACAAACACAGGTCTGCTCCAACTCAAGCCTAAACTCAGGAAGTTTCTCCTCAGGGTTAACAGAACGGGAACGCATTACGAAATCGATTCAAAAGGGCGCGTTTTAATCAATCAAACCCTGAGGGAAAAGGCCAAGCTCGAGGACGAAGTCACCGTTATCGGCCTCAACAGCCACCTGGAGATCTGGAACACGTCTCTTCTCAACGATTCGATTGAGCAGAATCCACTCACCGAAGAAGATTTTGAGGATATTTCAGAACTGTCACCCGAGGCCAAGGGTGAATGAGGACCAATCTCCATGTCCCGGTTCTCCTCGAAGAGGCATTGCACTATTTGGGAGTCATGAGAGAGGGCATCTATGTGGACTGCACGATTGGACAAGGTGGTCATGCCCTCAAAATCTTAGAGTCGAATCCCGAAGCCAAGCTGATGGGATTTGACCTCGATGAAGAATCCCTCCGAATCACCAAGGAGCGACTCAAAGACTATGCCGAAAGAGTCGAGCTCTATCATTCGGATTTCAGGTATTTGCCTGACCTTAAGATAGATTTTTCCCAAATCAAGGGGATACTGCTGGACCTGGGAATTTCCTCTTATCACCTTGATTCACCTGAGAGGGGATTCAGTTATTTGAAAACAGGTCCCTTGGATATGAGAATGGACCTAAGGAGCAATATTACGGCAGAGAAGATAATCAACACTTACTCTGAGCCCAGACTGGCCAACCTCCTTTACGAATACGGTGAATTGAGGCAGGCCAAACGACTGGCAAAGGAAATCGTCACGCGCAGAAAAATGTCAAAGATAACGACCACCACCCAGCTCTTCAGGATTGTTGAGGAAGTCTGCCGATGGAGGCCTCAAAAAGGGAAAACACATCCTGCCGCCCGCGTCTTCCAAGCTATACGTATTGCCGTCAATCAGGAATTGGAGGGCCTTGCTGAATTCTTAGAATACGTCGCGCAAAAAATGCATTCCGGTGCGCGATTGGTCGCCATATCTTTCCATTCTCTCGAGGACAGGATCGTTAAGCACACATTCATCAAACTGGCCTCTTTTCAAGAGAAGGATCCAGAGCTGAGAATATTGACCAAAAAACCAGTGACACCTACCGAAAAGGAAGTTGCTGACAATTTCAGAGCAAGGTCGGCCAAACTCCGAGCTGCAGAGAGAGTCTGATGATACGGAAAAAAATCACGAAGAAAGAGATTCTCATCGGTGTTGCGTGCACGCTCTTCATCATCACTCTTCTAACGTTTTACATCTGGCATCAGGCTGAGACTATCCGGTTGGGATACAAAACTCGAGAGTTGGAGGAAGAAATATTCAATCTCAAAAAAGAAATTGACCAGCTGGAGGCTGAAAAAGCATCGTTACTCTCATTGGAGCGAGTGGAGGGGATAGCCAGAAAAAAACTGAAAATGTCACCCCCCGAAGAACAACAGATCATTCAGAAAAGCCACACGAAAGACGCAAGAGACAGATGAAAAATTTGTATCAGAAAAAAGTGAGGAGCAGGACAATCATTCTGCTCGTCTTTTTTACTGCATGGCTCTCCGTCATCGTTCTTCGGTTAATCCAATTGCAAGTCATCAATCATGTCTCTTTGAAGGATGAGGTCGTCAGACAAAACCACGAAGTTGAGGACGTCACGCCAAAAAGAGGTACGATATACGATCGCTCGGGAAACATTCTGGCACGAAGCATTCCTCGGCCTTCAGCCTTCTACATCCCATCCAAAGAGGAAGCCCTGAGCAAACAGTATGAGGACATTGAAAAACTGAGAAAAGCTCTCCGACTTCCGCCGCAAAGTACGGCTTCGATTAAAAAAAGACTGGAAAAGGGTGCCTCTTTCATCTGGATCAAAAGGAAAATCGAGCCTGAAGATGCAGAGTTGGTGAAACAACTCAAGCTGGCCGGCGTCCATTTCGATGAAGAAAACAAAAGATTTTACCCTCAGGGTAAAAGAGCAGCGCATGTTCTGGGAAGAGTTGATATCGATGACCGAGGCCAGAGCGGGGTTGAATACAGATATAACAGTTTATTGGAGGGAGAGAAAGGCAAACGTCTCATTCTTAAGGATGCCAAATACCGCGAATACCGCTTCGAAATCCTGAAAGCACCCGTCCCCGGAAAGGACCTCGTCCTGACTATCGATGAGACTATTCAGTATATCACCGAGAGAGAACTGGAAAGAGCGATACACAAAACCAAAGCCCGCTGGGGAACAGTTATCGTCTCCCAGCCATCCACCGGTGAAATCTTGGCCATGGCCAATTACCCTGCCTTTGACCTCAACCACCCGCCCAGAAGAGTTTTCGAAATAGACAGAAACAAAGCCATACATCACACATTCGACCCCGGTTCGACATTCAAGATCGTCACCGCTTCGGCCGCGCTGGAGACCAACAGCGTTAGCCTGAATGCCGTATTCGACTGCAGCACTGGAATGATTGCCGTACCGGGCAAGGTGATAAGAGATCATAAAAAGCTGGGAATCCTCAGCTTTCCTGAAGTCATAATTCATTCGTCTAATGTGGGCACCGTCAAGATCGGCCATCTCGTCGGCGAACAGAATCTCTATGCGATGATAAAAGCCTATGGTTTTGGCCAGAGCACGCACATCGATCTCCCCGCTGAAGAGAAGGGTATTTTCAGACCCCTCGAAACTTGGACAGACATTTCTCTATCATCTCTGTCCATCGGCTACGAAATATCCGTGACAGCCATCCAGATGCTCCAAGCGCTCAATATCGTGGCCAACGGGGGAATCATTGTGTCTCCGAGGATTGTCAAGAGCGTGCTTTCTACCGCAGAGGAATCCCAACCCGGTTCATCACCAGGACAAATGGCTATATCAGAAAAAACAGCATCCCAGATCGCCAAATTGTTGGAAAGCGTGGTCATATCGGGAACCGGGATTAAGGCCCAGATAGATGGCTATCGTGTAGCAGGGAAAACGGGAACGGCTCAGAAATTCGATCCTGCTACAGGTCGCTATTCTTCCAGTATGCACACGGCCTCCTTTGTGGGTTATGTCCCGGTTGAGAAACCTATTATCAGTATGATTGTCATCATTGATGATCCCAAAGGGCTATTTTACGGAGGTGAAGTAGCGGCACCGGTCTTTCAGAGGATCGCCTCTGAGATTCTCCGGTACCTCAGAATTCCTGGGAAAAGGATTGGTCCGGAAAGGACTATAGCATCCCATTAGAGGACAGCACAAGAAAAATGAAGCTCACAGACGTTTTGGCCGGAGTTCCCATACTAGATCTCCATGGCGACGAGGGGGAAATCATTCATGGAATCACCTACTCGTCCAGGTTAGTGCAACCAGAATTCTTGTTCGTGGCCATGAAAGGAGAGAGGACAGACGGGCTGAATTTTCTCGATGAATCTTTAGAGCGTGGAGCAGTGGCTGTTCTCTCGGATCGGCAGATGCCGGATAATTTCACACGATCCTGGATTCAGGTCGATGATGCTCGCCTAGCCCTGGCTCTGTGCGCTGCAAATTTCTACGGCCATCCATCTAAAGAAATCGAAGTCGTCGGGATCACCGGCACCAAAGGCAAAACCACCGTGACCTACATCCTGGAAGAAATACTGAAGAAGGGAGGTTATCAACCAGGGGTGCTCGGAACAATCACCTACAGAGGACCAAAGGGAGAGCTATCGGCTGAAAGGACAACGCCCGAAGCCCCCGATCTCCAGCGAATGCTAAGGGAAATGGTTGAGGCCGGCGCCACGCATTGCGTGATGGAGGTTTCGTCCCATGCCTTAGAGCTTCACAGAGTGACCGGTATAGAATTTCGAGTAACGGTATTCACAAACCTGAGTGGAGAGCACCTGGATTACCACCAATCCATGGAAAAGTATTTCCTGGCTAAAAAGAAACTTTTTCTGCTTCCCGCGGAAAAAAGGATCGCCGTGATCAACTCAGACGACCCTTGGGGGCAAAAGTTATCTTCACATCTTCCCGCTGGCGTCATCACGTTCGGTACCGAGCCCAATGCCATGATTCGCGCCGAGAGTTTTGCCTTCTCCAAGAACGGAATAACGGCAGATATCAGGTATCCTGCGGGGAAGACTTCTGTGCAGTCAGCGCTGCTCGGCAGGCCGAATCTCTACAACATCATGGCAGCCACAGCATGTGCCCTGACATTGAATATTCCCATCCATGCTATCAAAGAGGGAGTCGCTTCACTGCGAGGAGTTCCCGGACGGTTTGAAAAAATTGAAAACTCTCTGGGGATCCAGGTGTTTGTGGATTATGCTCACACGGATGATCCGTTGAAAAACTTGCTAGAGACCGCTCGGGAACTGTGTGAGGGGAGATTAATTCTTGTCTTTGGGGCAGGAGGCGACAGAGACAAGACAAAAAGAGCACGGATGGGAGAAGTTGCCGGGACTCATGCGGACTGGACAATCATCACTTCTGATAACCCACGATCCGAAGATCCTCTAGCCATCATCTCTGACATCAAAGTCGGCATTCAAAAGACAGGCCCCTCAAAATACAGCGTAGAGCCGGATCGCAAAAAAGCCATTCAAGAAGCGCTTGTCCTGGCCAAAAAAGGCGATTGCGTACTCGTTGCAGGAAAGGGGCACGAAACCTATCAAATCATAAAAGAGAAAGTCCTTCCTTTTGACGATGCCGAAGTCATACGAGGGATCCTCAAGGAAATGGAGGCCTGAGGATGGTGGAACTGAGGCTGAATCAACTTGTGAATAAAATGGACGGACACCTCCTTCAAGGCTCTCCCGCACTGTCCTTCCATGAGTTCAATATTGACTCAAGAATGACAAAACCGGGAGAACTCTTCTTCGCGCTGGTCGCGGAGAGGAACGGGCACGATTTCATCCTCCAAGCCGCCCAGAAAGGGGCAGCTGGAGCTGTCATTTCTCAAGATATTCACCCTCCCCATAATCAATTTGCTCTCGTTCGAGTCGACGACACAATTCTGGCTCTCCAAAAGCTGGCCAAAGAAGTCCTTGCCGAACACGACGTTCAAATTGTCGGCATCACCGGCAGTATCGGAAAAACCACAACGAAAGAATTCGCCGCCGCTTTACTTGACCCTCCCTTTAAAGTTCTCAAGTCTGAAGGCAGCTACAACAACCATATTGGTCTCCCCCTCTCTATTCTAAAGCTTCAGGAGGATCATGATATCGCTGTGCTCGAGATGGGAATGAACCACGCGGGAGAAATAAAACGCCTGACAGAAATCGCATCCCCGCAAATTGCACTCATCACCAACATACAGCCCGTCCATTTGGAGTTTTTTAAGAGCCTTGAGGATATTGCCATGGCCAAAAAGGAAATCCTGGATGGTATGGATTCCGACGGAAGGGTTGTACTCAACGGCGATGACAAATGGGTCATGCGCATCGCTGAAGCCTGGAAAGGAGAAAAGATTCTGTTCGGTCTCTCCACAAATTGCGATGTCCACGCCAAGGATATCCGTATAGAGGGATTCAAGGGGATGTCCTTTGAGTTGTACTACGGGGGAAAAAAGGAGAGGATAACCCTGCCGTTCTTCTACCAAACGACTCTGTTTAACTATCTCGCTGCCGTGGCCCTGTGTTACGCTTTTGCCCTTCCCTTCGAGGATATTCTCGCAAAAACTCGCTCCCTCGAACTGTACAAGATGAGGGGCACAGTCCTGCATCTCGAACAGGATATGACTTTAATCGATGACTCCTACAACTCGAATCCTGTCGCTTTGCAGTACATACTGAAAAACGTTGCCCAGCTTCCTGGTCAACGAAAAGTCGCCGTTTTGGGGGATATGCTGGAGTTGGGCGAACAATCTGAAAAATACCACCGCCTAGCCGGTGAACAGGTCGTCAAATATGGGTTTGATTTCCTGGTGACCGTGGGGACACTCAGTCGACACATGGCCGAAGCGGCTCTGGCTTCAGGTATGTCCGGAGAGTGTGTTCACTCATTCGACAATTCAGATGAAGCGGCCGAAAGGCTCTGGTCTCTGCTGGCAAAGGGAGACCTCATACTGATCAAGGGCTCGCGGGGCATTAAAATGGAAAAGATTGCATCAAGCTTGAAAAAGAGAGGAAACTAAGGTGCTCTACTGGCTTTTAGTACCGCTGAAAAAATACGACATATTCTTCAACGTTTTTCGTTATATCACTGTCAGAACTGCTATCGCAGGAATCACAGCGCTGTGCATAAGTCTGATCCTCGGTCACTGGATGATCAAGATCCTCAAGAAATACCAAATAGGTGAAGAAATCCGTGCAGATGGACCCAAATCTCATTCAGAAAAACGAGGAACGCCTTCTATGGGTGGAATTCTCATCATCAGCTCCACGATCATTCCTGTCCTGCTTTGGGGCGATCTCAGCAACACGTATGTCTGGATTGCCGTGTTGACTATGCTATCCTTCGGAGTTCTCGGCTTCTGGGATGACTTTCTCAAAATAAAAAAGAAAAAACCCTCGGGGCTTGTTGCCCGTTATAAGCTCATCGTCCAAATCCTTCTCTCCGGGGCCATCGGGGCGGTCTTGCTCTACCTTGGATTATCCGGTGAATTCGATTTTCGCTTGAGTTTCCCCTTCTTCAAGGAATGGGCGCCCTACTTGGGATTCTTTTACCTGCCCTGGATTATGTTCATTTTGGTCAGCTCATCCAACGCAGTCAACTTTGCCGATGGGCTGGATGGCCTCGCCATTGGACTGACCTTTATCAGTGCCACAGCGCTGACGGCACTCACCTACATAGCCGGGCACGCTCTGTGGTCCCAATATCTGAACATCGTCCGCGTACCGCTGGCAGCAGAGCTCACGGTTTTCCTGGGCGCTATGGCCGGTGCATGTCTTGGCTTCCTCTGGTACAACTGTCATCCCGCTCAGGTATTCATGGGGGATGTCGGAGCCCTGTCTCTGGGAGCCACAATCGGCGTCGTGGCCATCATGATCAAGCAGGAATTTCTGCTGCTCATGGTTGCCGGTGTGTTTATCCTTGAAGCATTATCCGTGCTGATTCAGGTTTTTTATTTCAGATTGACAGGAGGAAAGAGAATATTCAGGATGGCACCCCTGCACCATCATTTTGAGCTTATGGGTTGGTCCGAAGATAAAATTGTGGTTCGGTTCTGGATTGTGGGAATCATATTCGCACTCTTCAGCCTGACAACGCTGAAGCTGAGGTAAGATGGAACTCGAAGGAAAGAAAGTTCTTGTCGTCGGATTCGGAAAAACAGGTGAAGCTGTGTGTGAATTCCTCATGAAAAAAAAGGCCGCTGTCAAAATCAGCGAAAAAAGGGAAGCCAGTCAAATCACCGAAAAAATTATGGCATGGACCGAAAGAGGTGTCGTCTTCGAAACAGGAGGACATCAGCGAGCCTCCTTTCTCGAGGCAGACCTGATCGTGCCTAGCCCTGGGGTACCCCCGATAGCTGAACTCAAAGATGCACTTGCACAGGGTGTTGAAATCATCTCAGAAATTGAACTGGCCTTCAGATATCTCAAGGGTAAGGTTATCGGCATCACGGGTACAAACGGAAAATCCACCACCGCTTCGCTCACACACCAAATCCTTAAAAACGGGGGCATCAAATCTTTTCTGGCTGGAAACATCGGAACTCCTTTGATACGCTTCGTCGAGGCAAGCAAAGATGATCACTTCTATGTGACGGAACTTTCCAGTTTTCAGCTAGAGTATGTCAAGCAATTCAGAGCTTCTATATCCGTTTTCCTCAACGTTACTCCCGATCATTTGGATTGGCATCAAAATTTTGACCGGTATTTCGCAGCAAAAAGACGTCTGGTCGAACTCCAAACTGGGCATGACAAGGCTGTGCTCAATCGTGACGATCCTCTTGTATGGGGTTTGAACAAAGAGTTGGATCCCTCGGTGTTCGGCTTTAGTCGGGAAACCTCGACATCGCCGGGATGCTGTATCGAAAACAACTGTTTAGTCTGCTCGAATGATGATCATGATGTCAACGAGAGTATTATCCACATTAAGGACATTCCACTCCCTGGAGTTCACAACCTGGAAAACGTGTTGGCCGCTGTGAGTGTCGGGAAGCTATTAAAAGTTCCCCCCTCAACCATAAAGTCTAGCGTGATCAATTTCAAGGGGCTGGAGCACAGACTGGAAAAAGTCACGGTCCTCAAAGATGTTATCTTCTACAACGACTCCAAGGCTACCAACGTGGGCGCTACTCTGAAATCTATTCAGAGTTTCGACCAGAGGATAGTCCTGATACTGGGAGGACGAGACAAAGGCGGCAATTTCGAAATGTTGAGAGAGCCAGCATCCCACCGGGTGAAGGAAATCATCCTCCTCGGTGAGGCCAGGGATAAAATCGCGGAAGTTCTCCGAAACGGCATCCCGATACAAATCGCATCCTCTCTGAAAGAGGCTGTCGAACTTGGCTTCGCGGCTGCCTCTCCGGGAGAAATCGTGCTGTTGGCTCCCGCCTGCACAAGCTTTGACATGTTTGCCAATTTTGAGGAGAGAGGGAGGGTATTCAAACGAGAAGTCATGGCCATGAAGGATAGATTCACAGCCAAGGGGAAATCGTGATGGAAGTTTTCAGGCCTTATGGATTCGACAAACCCCTGTTCTTGGTGATCCTCATCCTGATATCCTCCGGACTGGTTATGGTTTTCAGCTCATCGGCAATTCTGGCAAGTGAAAAATTTGCCCAACCCTTTTATTACTTTTTCAATCAATTAATGGGTGTGGTCCTGGGTCTTGCCTTTATCCTCGTCATGCTCACCATCAGAAAACCCTTCTACCAGAATACACAATTCATCTACGGAATTCTGGGACTGACCTTTATCCTTCTCATCCTGTCTTTGGTCATGCCAGCTTTGGGTACGACAAATAGATGGATCCATTTTTACGGGCTTCGATTTCAACCCTCAGAGCTGGCCAAGATCAGTTTGGTGCTGTTTATTGCCCACTATCTTGACAAGAAAAAAGAAAGTCTGAGGGAATTCAAGACGCTGCTCATTCCGCTGGCCGTGATCTTTTCGGCCGTACTTCTTATTATCATTGAACCTGATTACGGAACTGCAATATTGCTGTTTATTATCTGTACGATCACCTTGTTTGTCGGCGGAGTGAAATTCGCCTATTTCCTATTTTTCGGCACTGCTTCCTCGGCTCTCTTCATCTTTTACCTCCTCAAAGCTAGCTATCGGATGAACAGGGTGTTCGCCTTCCTTTCCCCCGATAGCGACCCATTGGGAAACGGATTCCAGATAATCCAATCGAAACTGGCGGTTGGGTCAGGAGGCTTGCTCGGCGTGAGTATCGGAGAGAGCACTCAGAAACTCTTTTTCTTGCCCTGCGCCCACACAGATTACATCTACGCCATCATCGGTGAAGAACTCGGCTTGATTGGAGCCCTGTCCATATTGTTGCTCTTCGGAATTTTTCTCTGGCGAGGTTTGGTCATTTCTTGGAAAGCACCGGATGCATTCTGTCGAATTGTGGCCGCTGGCCTGACTCTCGCCATTTTTGCCCAGGCCTTGCTCAACATCAGCATCGTCTTGGGGCTCGGCCCTCCGACCGGACTTCCCCTTCCTCTCATCAGTTTTGGAAGATCCTCTCTGCTGTGTACTCTGCTCAGTGTGGGAATCCTTCTCCATATCTCGCAGAGGAAAGAAGGGAGCAAAAAGAAAAGATGACGCCGAACAAAGTGATTATAAGCGGAGGTGGAACGGGTGGGCATCTTTTCCCTGCTCTAGCCGTAGGTGAGAAACTGAAGGCAAAGGATCCCTCCCTCCAAATCACGTTTGTGGGGAGCAGTCGTCAACTGGAAAAAAACCTCATGGAAAGATATCAGGCTCAATTTGTCCCTCTCAAAATTGAAGGACTCAAGGGAATGAGATGGAAGACCCTCAAATCTCTGGCTATCCTGCCCCTGTCTTTTTTGAAATCCTTTCGTCTGCTGAGGGACCTCAAGCCAAATCTAGTGATCGGCGTCGGAGGTTACAGCTCCGGGCCACTAGTGCTGTTGGCCTCTTGGAGAAAAATTCCAACCTTGATCATGGAACAGAATCTTCGCCCCGGGCTTACTAATCGAATGCTCATCCCCTGGGTGAGGAAAGCAGTGGTTGCCTTCGAAAGCTCTCTCCCTTACTTCAAAGGAAAGGGAGAGTTCATAGGAAATCCCACACGAGAGGAATTCCTCACAGTTACTGCCAAGCAGCGCAACAACAAGCTCTCGATCTTGATCTTCGGAGGAAGCCAAGGTTCGCGATTCTTGAACAAAGGAGTCACGGACTCCCTCAGTTATCTCGCCGAAATTAGAGCGCATCTTCACATTTCTCATCAGACCGGGGAAGCGGACTGCGGCTGGGTCAGAGATCTTTACGCCCGGAACGGATTCAGCGACATTACAGTTTCACCGTTTTTTTTCGACATGGCCGCCCTTTTCCAGAAATCCGATTTGGTCGTATGCAGAGCCGGCGCCACGACAATTGCGGAGTTGATAGCCGCACGAAAAGCTGCCATCTTGGTTCCCTTTTCAAAAGCGACAGACAACCACCAAGAAATGAATGCCCGAGAATTGGAGCGAATCCAAGCTGCCGAAATCATTCCGGAAGAGGAATTCAAGCCTGAAGGCTTTGCCAATAAAATCAAGGAATTTCTGTCACATAAAGAAAAACTTGACCTAATGGAACAGAATATCGGAAAACTCAAAACGGATAACGTGACTGAACGGATTGCCATGCTCTGTTTCGATCTCATGGAAAAGGGATAAGAGGAGGAAGGATTGGTTAGGCGCAACTATTACAAGCTCAAACACATACACATGATTGGCATCGGAGGAACAGGCATGAACGGTATTGCAGAAGTCCTGTTGAACCTGGGTTATAAAGTATCGGGCTCGGATCTACAGGAAAACGAAGCAACCAAACGACTCGTCCAGTTGGGAGCAGATATATCCGTAGGACACAGCGCTGCCCTCGTGACAGGAGCCGATGTCGTGGTCATCTCCTCTGCGATCGAAAAGGATAATGTTGAGGTTAAAAAAGCCAGGGAGATGAAAATACCTGTGATTCCCCGGGCTGAAATGCTGGCGGAGTTGATGCGGTTGAAGAATGGAATTGCTGTGGCCGGTTCCCACGGAAAGACATCCACGACATCCATGATTGCCCAAGTCATTGAATCGGGAGGATACGACCCGACCATCATCGTTGGAGGGCGACTGAACACGATCGGAGCCCACGCCAAGCTGGGAGAGGGTGATCTCATTGTCGCTGAGGCTGATGAGAGTGACCGGTCCTTCCTCTACCTTTCTCCATTTATAGCCGTGCTCACCAATTTGGATGAAGAACATCTGGATCAATACCAGACTCTAGATGAAATCAAAAAAACATTTATCCATTTTGCCAACAAGGTCCCCTTTTATTGTCCTGTGGTGCTCTGTCTGGATGATGCAAACCTGCAGAGCCTTATCCCGAAACTGGAACGAAGAATCATCACCTATGGATTCTCCGCTCAGGCCGATATTTACGCCCGTGACCCAAAATACAAAGAATTCACAAGCACATCCGAGATTTATCATAGAAATGAAAAAGTTGGAACTTTAAGATTGCGCGTTCCGGGTATCCACAGCATCTACAATGCCATGGCCGCCATATCTGTCGGACTCGATTTAAACATCCCGACCGAAGCTATCTTCCGAGCCTTAGAAGAATACAGCGGAATAGGGAGACGTTTCGAGCTGAAAGATACGGTCAACGGCATCATGATAATTGAGGACTATGCCCATCACCCCACCGAGATCACAGCCACTCTGGAGGCGGCCAAGAAAGGTTGGTCGCGCCGAATTATAGCGGTCTTTCAGCCTCATCGTTACTCACGCCTCTCCCTCTTGATGAAAGATTTTGCGACGAGTTTTAACCAAGCAGATGTCCTCATCCTTACCGATGTCTATGCCGCAGGAGAAAAACCGGTCAAGGGAGTTTCAGGACAAGCTTTGTTTGAAGAAATCCAACAGTACGGACACAAATGCGTCCATTTCGAGCCGGATCTTCAGAAAATACCCCAGCTCGTATCAGGGCTCGCCCAGCCTCAGGATATCATCATCGTCATGGGGGCAGGCAGCATTTACAAATCCATCCCAGATATTATCGCCAAGTTGGGAGGATCATAAAATGGCGTCTCACATCAGTATGACATTTCGCCCCAAGGGAAACTCTGCCATCTCTGAGCAGATGCAATTCCGGCGTAAAGGCAAGCAGGAAACAGCAAAAAAAGTGAAGCGGAAAATCAAACTGAAAGCAAGACATTTCCTGATTTACTTCCTCTTCGTAGGCGGGTTTTTCTTCGGTGTACAGAAAACATACCTCTTCCTGATATCTTGGGATAGGCTACACGTGACAAGCGTTGAGATCCAGTGCTCAAGGGAAGCCATTAAAAAAGACATAGAGCGTTTTTTGCAGGGAAAAAACCTGGGCAACCTGCTTCTCTGTGATATCGGCACACTCAAGGAAGTCATATTGAGTCACCCTTGGATCAAAGAGGTCCACATGCGCAAGGACTTTCCGTCAACAGTGAATATTATCATCACAGAACGCAGACCTGCCGCTCTCATGATGTGTGAGTCTCTCTACCTCATAGATAGGGAAGGTGTCAAGCTTCAGAAGGTTGATCCCGAGCATCCCGGCCAATATCCACTGTTCATCGATGAGGCAAATTTTGAACATGATGCGCAAGCTAAACTGGGTCTCGCCTGGACATGTCTCGACAGCCTGAAACAGATCAAAGAAGTTGAGGTCGCCGTGGTAGACCTATCGGAATACGATAGCGTCAAAGTCAAACTGAAAGGCTCTTCGACATGGATCATTTTCGGCCGCGACCATTACAGAGAAAAAATGGATTTTTTTCTGGCACGTCAGGCTGTCCTGCACCAGTATGGCTCTCTCGAATATGTTGATCTTCGATTCAATGACCGCCTTTATATAAAGCCGCTTGAACATTGGGCCAGGAATAACCATAACAGCGCGAGCAAGGAGGCAGACTAATGCCAAAAAACGGCTATATTGTCGGATTTGACATCGGTACAAAAAAAATCGCCGCCATCATAGGTGAAATCACAGAGGACCGAAAGATAGAAATCATCGGGATAGGGCACTCTGATTCCAAAGGGCTGAGAAAGGGAATCGTGGTCAATTTGGATCTGACAATCGAAGCTATAAAAAAAGCTCAAGAAGAGGCCGAACTGATGGCGGGTGTTGAGATAGATTCAGCCTTTATCGGCATTTCAGGAGCTCATATCAAGAGCTTTAACAGCAGAGGAGTCATCGCTGTTTCAGGAAAAAACAAAGAAATCAACCGCGAGGACATCAAACGTGTCATAGAGCAGTCCAAGGCTGTCTCTATTCCTCCAGATAGAGAAATAATTCACATCATACCTCAAGAATTTGTCGTCGATGATCAGGATGGCATCAAAGATCCATTGGGCATGAGCGGTATCAAACTCGAAGTTAATGTCCACATCATCACCGGAGCCATCACTTCGGTCCAAAACCTGAAAACCTGTATCACTCGTTCAGGTATTGAAATCGAAGAGATGGTGCTTAACCAAATCGCCACCAGTTACTCCGTTCTTACCCATGACGAGATGGAACTGGGTGTGGGACTTATCGACATCGGCGGCGGAACAACAGATGTGGCCATTTTCGAACGGGGCAGCTTATGGTACACATCCGTCATTCCCATCGGTGGCGACAACTTCACGAACGATATTGCTGTCGGTCTCAGAACACCCATTCCCGAAGCGGAAAAGATCAAAAAAAGGTTTGGATGTGTCGCCACGCCGCTTGCCGAGGAACAGGATACGATTGAAGTCCCCGCAGTCGGGCGGGGAAAGAAGCCACGTATCCTGTCCAGACAGCTCCTGGCCGACATCATTCAACCCAGGGCTGAAGAGATTTTTCGGCTCGTTGATAACGATATTAAACGAATGGGATATGAAAAATCATTGAACTCGGGAATAGTCCTTACGGGGGGAACTGCCCTTCTGGACGGATTGGAGGAAATTACCGAGAGTATTTTCGACCTGCCTGTTCGTCGGGGAGATCCGAGTGGCATCGGCGGTCTCGTCGACAGGGTTAATACCCCAGATTATGCGACTTCAGTTGGGCTCATCCTTTACGGTTACAACCAATGGAAGGAGAGAGGCTTCACTAAAGATAGAAAAAAAGGTTTTTGGGTCAAAATAAAAGACTGGCTTAAAGAAGCCTAGGAGGTAAAACATGAGTGAGGATCTTAAAAGTAAACTTAAGTTTCATCTGGTCGATGAGCGCGAAGGGGCCAAAATCAAGGTCATAGGGATCGGTGGAGGCGGAGGAAACGCTGTTAACAGAATGATCGAGGCAAGGATCGAAGGCGTGGAGTTCATTGCCGTCAACACCGACCTGCAAGCGCTCAATAACAATCAAGCCGGAACGAAATTTCAGATTGGCTCAGAATTGACAAAGGGCTTAGGTTCAGGGGGAAGACCTGATGTCGGAAAGCAAGCCGCCCTCGAAGACACAGAAAAATTAGTCGATCTTATGGGGGGCGCAGACATGGTTTTTCTGACTACAGGTCTAGGCGGGGGCACAGGAACCGGCGCAACCCCCATTCTGGCCAACATCGCCTCAGAACTGGATATCCTGGCCATTGCCATCGTTACCCTACCCTTCGAGTTCGAGGGAAGAATCAGGGCTCAGCAGGCACAGGATGGCTTGGCAGAACTCAAATCCGCTGTGGATACAGTCATATCCATCCCCAACGAAAGGTTGCTGGAAACGGTTAACCTGGATACTTCAATCCAAGATGCGTTCAAGATGGCTGATGACATTCTGCGGCAGGCTGTGCAGGGTATTTCAGATCTCATAACTCGACCGGGTTTGATCAACCTCGACTTTGCCGATGTCAAGTCTATCATGAAGGGCATGGGGATGGCCTTTATGGGAACGGGTATAGCTTCGGGAGAGAACAGGGCTGTCGACGGTGCGCACAAGGCGATTTCTAGCCCGCTGCTCGTGGACACATCCATCGAAGGAGCTCATGGCGTACTCATTAATATCACAGGCGGCAAGGATGTCACTCTCCATGAGGTCTCCAAAGCGTCTGAACTGATTCACAACCTGGCCCATCCGGATGCCAATATCATTTTCGGAACAGTGATCGATGACGATATGAAGGAAATGGTCAAGGTCACCGTCATCGCTACGGGATTTGATCCAAAGCCGGCTATGCATACGGCGACTCCGGACGATTTCCCCAACGTTCACGAAAAAACTCCTCCCGCCTTTCGGGTGAGGAGAGATACGCCGCCCTACGTCTTCGAGCCCAAAGGCAACGAAACTCTCTGGCAAAGACCCGCGTGGGAAAAGAAATGGGAGCCCTATGAGACGCCCTCCTTCATCCGAAGGAATAAACGGACTTCCCTGAGGAAGAGCCTGGATGATTACAGCTGATCTGGTTGTCAGAGAATGCAGCCAGCTATTGACGTGTAGCGGTCCGCTACCCAAAAGGACACGTGCACTTCAAAACCTCGCGGTTATCGAAGGGGGTAGTATCGCCTCCATGGAAGGCCGGATTGTGTTTGTCGGCAACACCAAAGAACTGGAACAGAATGTGGAGTTGACAGCAGGGGGAGCAGAAATCGATGGCTCAGGTCATGTTGGTTTACCTGGTTTAGTGGATTCCCACACCCACCTCCCTTTTGCCAGCAGCCGAGAGGAAGAATTTTTGCTCAGGCTGAAAGGATACACCTATCTCCAGCTCAGCGAGCAGGGGATGGGAATACAGACCACAGTCAATGCAACGAGGCAGGCATCGAAAGAAGAGCTTGTCGCCCTCTGCCTCCAAAGGCTTGACAGCATGCTTCTGCACGGAACCACCACAGCAGAGGCAAAAAGCGGTTATGGTCTTAACCTTGAGGATGAATTGAAACAATTGGAAGCCCTACAAGAGGCCAACTCGAAACATCCGGTTGATATAGTCCCGACCTTCCTCGGCGCCCATGAGGTACCCAAAGAGTACAAATCACGGAAGGAAGACTACATCAACCTCCTCACTCATGAAATCCTCCCCAAGGTTACCGAAGGGCGGCTCGCGGAGTTTTTTGATGTCTTCTGCGAAGAGGGTGTTTATTCGATTGAAGAAACCGAGCGGCTCATAAAGGCAGCTAAAAAGGCAGGACTCAAAATCAGGATTCACGCCGACGAGTTTGTGTCCCTCGGAGGGGCCGTGCTGGCTGCCAAAGAGGGAGCCAGCTCCGCGGATCACTTGATCGCCATCTCTGAGGAAGGCATTCGGAGCTTAGCAAGAAGCGATACTGTGGCCACTCTCCTTCCAGGAGTTTCTTTCTTCCTCATGCATGAGGCCAAAGCACCGGCGCGGAAGCTTATCGACGGAGGCGCTGTCGTGGCCTTAGCGACTGATTTCAACCCTGGCAGCTCGATGACAGAATCTCTGTTTTTTGTCCTGCAACTTGCTGTGTACACCTTGAAGATGGGCGTTGAGGAGGCAATCAATGCAGCTACAGCCAATGCTGCCTTCGCCCTTGACAGAGACAAAGATAAAGGTAGCCTCGAAGTGGGAAAGGCAATGGATCTCGTTCTCTGTGCTGCACCCAATTATCCCTATCTCGCCTATCACTTCGGCATCAATCCGGTGAAACACGTCATCAAAAATGGAACGCTCGTCGTCAAGGACGGTCAGCTTGTCACCAATGCATAATTACGTTCAGGCGAGGTGAATTATGGCTTTCAGTGTTCAAAAATTATTCACGGATGTTTTCAATCCTGAAAAAGACGAAACAGTCCTCATAATCGTCGACACAGCCAAAGAAAGACAAAAGGAAACACAGGAATGGCAGCTTCGCCATCAAATGGCCTTCGAATGGCACAAAGAAATTGAAACCCTGGGAAAAAAGATAGGATTTGATGTTTTACCGATCGTGACCTACCCGGCTACATTTAAACAAAATGCAGATCTGCCATGGAGCGAAGGCGAACCGAGTACCCTTAATGAAGCCCTGTCCAAAGCAACAATTGCCTTGGCCCTTACAGAGTTTTCTGCCTCAGCGCCCCTGATAAATTGGTCTAAATCCCATTCGGATTTCAGATGCGCCTCCATGCCGATGGTCAAGAAGGAAATGGAACAAACATCCCTGGCGGCTGACTATAAAGAAGTGGCCGGGCGCTGCCGGCGGCTGAAAGAAATTCTGGAAGGCACCCAGGGTATTGATGTTGTTTTTTCAAGCGGTCATAGATGCTACTTTGACGTGCGTTTTAGAGAATGTTTGACCGAGGACGGTTATTTACCCCGAAACAAAGAAGGCTTCCGCCTTATAAATCTGCCGAGCGGTGAAACTTTCTATGCCACTTACGAAGGTGAAAAGGGAGAGCCCAGTCTAACTTCCGGTGAGCTGCCCATCATGAAAAACGGGGAACTTGTCGTCTTTAAAGTAGAAGAAAATGGCATTCTTGAAGTCATAGGTGATGGGCCTCCAGCGAATGAGTTCAAAGATTTTTTCGCCATCGATGCTGCCCGCAGAAACATCGCCGAATGTGCCTTTGGCACTAACCCCAAAGCCGTGGTGACAGGCAATGTGCTCGAAGACGAAAAGGCGGGTTTCCATTGGGCTTACGGAAGAAGCGACCATATTGGTGGGATTACGGGTGTAAGCTCATTCAAGTCGCCGGAGTATGTTGTCCACTTCGATTGGGTCTACGCCAAAGATTCTCCTATTTCAGTTCAAGAAGCCACAGCCATATTCGAAGATAATAAGACGGCAACTATTATCCAGAATGGCAATTATGTAGTCTTTTAAAGACTGCAATCTCCCTCCTTCGAGCTCCAGTGACACATCTGTTTTCAAAATGAAAGGCAGATGGATGAAGAAAATACTTGTGTTCATGCATTTACGGCCGGTGGTTCTTTTGTTCTGTGTGCTTTGACTTTCCACATCTTTATCGGGGCAAATTAAACAAATCGATCAGGATACCGTTCAAAAATGGCTATCAGAATACAACGTTCCAGCCTCTGGAATCGGCCTTATAGAAAACGGAAAAGTAAAGTATGTGAAAGTGTTTGGAGAGCTCAAAAAAGGTGTCCCCGCGCCTGACAACGCCATCTTTGGTGTCGCATCCATGACTAAGCCGGTTGTGGCCATGCTGACTCTAAAATTAGTCCAAGCCGGGAAGTGGGATTTGGACGAACCTCTCTGTCATTACTGGGTCGATCCGGATGTTGCCAAGGATCCCCGACATAAACAAGTGACAACGCAACACGTTTTAAGCCATCAGACAGGTTTCCGCAACTGGCGCAGGAATCATCCTACCAGAGAATTAGCTTTTGAGTTTGATCCAGGAACAGGCTATCTGTATTCGGGAGAAGTTTTTGTTTATCTGCAGCGGGCATTGGAGCGGAAGTTCCAAAAATCGCTGGTCCAATTATCCGACTCCATAATATTTAAACCTCTCGGTATGAAGGACACCAGATACTATTGGGATAAAAATATGGATGGCTCAAGATTTGTATTCTGGCATGATGCTCAAGGGAATTTGCATGATCCAGCATCCCCGAAAGAAAGAGGGATAGGTGCAGTGAGTGCCGCCGGCAGCTTACTCACAACAGTCGAAGACTAATTGCAAACTTTGTGTTGATGTGATAAGCGGCGCAGGACTCTCTGCAGACCTTTTTAATGATTTGATAAGCCCTCAGGTGAAAGTGGAAAAACACAAATATCGTGGATTAGGGTGGGGTATCATCAAAGATTTGCCGAATCGGGAGTACGCACTGGAGCATGGAGGTTCAAACCCGGGTTAAAAGACTCAAGCTGTATTCCTGTCAAAATCAAAGCGAGGCATCGTCCTTTTAACCAATGGAGATGGCGGTCTATTTGTTCATATGAATGCTGTTAAGGAATCATTCGATATAGGGGAAACTCTTTTAAATTATATGGTAGGTAGTCCTCCCGCCCCAGAAATAATAATTCTCTCCGATGCAATATTAGAAAGGGTACGTAGGGGCTTATGCAAGCGCAGTAGGCGGAGACCTGTTTGTATTGACTAAAGAGTCAGGCACCTTAAAAATAAGCACCAAAAGCAATCCTTCTGTCTTTGTATACCCATGCGCAGAAAACAAATTCTGCGCAAAACTTTTCGATATTCAGTATGAATTTTAAAAGACAGTACCGGAGGGACTATTCGAGGCTGCCGATGAGCTTTTCGACTTCCTCCAATATTTCGCAGGATTTCACCAGCTTTTTCATAGCGTTGTGATCCGGGTAGAGAGGCCTGTCAATATCTAGAAATTCGACATGTCTTCGGATGACTTCTCTGGCCTTATCTGTTCCTGCACCATACTGGTACGGTTTCTCCTCGATGCGGTCCCTTATATCCAGGGCCTGAGCCGCCGCCATAAATTCAATTCCCAGTATCCCATAAGCATTGTCTAGGATTTGCTGATTCTTCAAGGCCGTATTCATCCCCATGGAAACAAAATCTTCTTGATCAGCAGCTGCGGGTATGGACTGAGTGGACGCCGGCATCGCGAGTATTCTCTGCTCCACGATCATCATGTCGGCCGTGTACTGGCTGAGCATCAAACCGGAAAACATCCCGGCTCCTTTTGTCAGAAAGGGCGGCAATCCCACACTCAAGGCAGGATGATTCAGCCGGTTCATCCTCCTCTCCGACATAACACTGACCATGGTCACGGCGGCTCCGATCATATCCATGGGCAAGGATACAGGTGTACCCTGGAAATTCGCACCGGACAAGTGGAGGTTTTCTTGGGGAAAGAAAACAGGATTATCCCCCACTCCATTCAACTCGATCTCGACCTGCTCTTTCGCCCAAGCCACAGCATCATGCGCGGCTCCTATAACCTGGGGGGTCGAGCGCATAGAATAGGCATCCTGGACCTTAACTTTCAGCTTGCCTTCGGCCAGATCTCCGCCTTTGATGACCTTTTGTATCGCTTTGGCTGTCCTAACCGCTCCGGGGAAACCTCGAGCCTCATGCAATTTCGGCGTGTAAGGCTTCATGTTGGCCTTCAAAGCCTCGAGAGACATAGCCGCCGCAATCTCTGCCTGCTTCAACCACCGATTGACATCGTAGAGCATGATAGCGCTCATACCGGTCAGAACGTTCGAGCCGTTGATGGAAGCCAATCCATCCCTTGCCTTTAAGCCGGGCACCGGTATCCCCGCCCGTTCAAAGGCTTCTTTTCCCTCAAACAATTCACCTTGGTAGTAGGCGCTTCCTTCTCCAAGCATGAGCAGGGCAATCTGAGACATAGGGGATAGATCACCGCAGGCGCCTACAGATCCCTTTTCACAGACATGAGGAGTGACATTTTTATTGAGCATCTCCACCAGAGTCTCGGTTATGTCCAGCCGACATCCAGAATTGCCGTGGGCGTGAACATTAATGCGGCTGAGCATGGCCGCGCGCACATATTCAGCGGGAAGCGGATCACCTATGCCCGCCGCGTGATTATAAATGAGGTATTTCTGGAAATCTTTGATCTGCTCATCGGTAAGCACAATTTCGGATAGCTCACCGATGCCTGTATTCACGCCATACATGATTTCACGGGCCTCTATCTTTTCCTCCAGCATGGCCCGGCATCGTTTAATTTTTTCAACGGAATCCGGATGGAGTTGGACTTTTTGCTGATTCCTCGCCACGTTCACGACATCTTCTATCGTCAATCCCGATCCTCGTGCAATGAGCGTCATTGCTCCCTCCCTTTCAAAAATTCGCTGAGGACCACCTGCACCCTAAAAAGAACTGCTCTCAATCGAGTTTATGCGGATTTTAGCAACTCTTCAGTTTTGGCCGCAGCCATCAAGCCCAGGCGCTTACAAACCTTTGATGTGGTCTCCTCTGTCCTGATCTCCGCACACCGCAACGGGGCTTCAGATTTCCACCATTTCCAGTACTCTTTCACCCGTTGACTACAAACCTCCTTAGCTTCCTTTCGCTCTGCTTTTATCATCCCCGCAGACAGACCGATGGCCATAATACCCGCCGTGAGAAAACCACAGAGATCACGGTGGTAAAGACCTCCTCCAAAGCCGCTGGAAACCCAGACAAGCTCTTCCGGCTTTTCCAGAAAGCGTAAGGAAACCATAAAAAGGGATTCGGCACAACTGTAGCCCTCTCCGAAATAGTCAGGAAGTTCTTTGGCCATTGACGACTTCGCCACTCGCATTTTCTCTTCAGGCGTCAATTCTTCCCGCAATTCCGATACATTCTGTTTCCCGATTAAGGGGATTGGGCCTCCCATCGCACCCTGAGCGATCAGCAAACCCGGAAGCGAACCCATAAAGTCTCTACGAGACCATGCTGCTCCTCTAAATGTTTTCATATATCCTCCTGTTTCATTCAGCTCTTTCTCCTCACCGATAACCTGGGCACCCATCATTGATTGACAGAGAGCTCAGGGCTAATTCCTCCTTTATCGGACATTTTGAGACTTGACGGGCGGTTTTAAATCCGGCGGGAGAGGAGATTTATACTCGTGGCCATTCTTTCTCTTTGTCCATTCCTCTCTCATCTTCGTGATCAGGTCAGGATTCAAGAGGAAATCGACACCTGAAATTGCCATCACTTTAGCCGCAGTAAGCATGGATTTGTGACCGATAGACATCCCACCACAAGCCACAGCAGCCCAATGATGCCCAGGTGTGTCGATGGGCTTAAAACTCACACCCAGGCTGGTTGTGGGCGTAAGCCAGCTGACTTCGGCCACATCTGTCGAACCCCCTCCCCAACTTCTCTCCGGTAACTTGAAGGGCTCGATTGTTGTTTTTAATCCCTTCTCAGGAATATTCAAATTCTTCTGTATTTCCTTGGCATAGGATTGCTCATCTTCTGTAAAGGGTGGCGGGCCTACCAGAAGCAGATTGCTGTAGACGATTTCATTGCCGGCTCGATTGGCAAGCATATTATAGACACCACTGATGAAACTGATCTTGTAGGTCGTTTCTGTCATCTGGGCCGCACCTTCAATGATCTTTAAAACACGGGCATAGTCCTTTTCAACACTCTCCCGGTCGATATTCCGGACATAGTACCAGGCACGCGCGTAATCAGGAACAACATTGGGCGCACCACCTCCGTGCTTGATCACATAGTGAATCCTTGCTGTGGGCTTCAGGTGCTCTCGCAGATAATTCAAACCGACGTTGGTCAACTCGATGGCATCCAGGGCACTTCGGGCGTTCCAGGGGTCCCCGGCTGAGTGTGCCGTTTTGCCGAAAAATTCCACTTCAAACTGGTTCATCGCATTACTGGACTCCATGGAAACGCCGTTCTCCGATGAGGGATGCCACTGGATGCAGCAGGATAGCCCGTCGAAAATGCCATCTCTGGCCATAAAAACCTTACCCACCACTGTTTCCTCCGCAGGACATCCAAAGAGCTTCACGGTGCCATTATATTTGTTCTTCTGAACGAGCTCCTTCAAGGCTACTGCGGCAGCTGTGCTGGCCGTTCCGAAGATATTATGCCCGCATCCATGTCCGGGCTTTCCCTCCTCGATGGCCTGCTTAGTGGGCAGCCGGTCTTGGGAAAGGCCAGGGAGGGCATCGTACTCAGCCAGGATACCTATGACTGGCTCTCCGCTGCCGTAAACAGCCACAAAGGCAGTGGGCATTCCGGCAACACCTCGAGAGACCTGAAAACCGTTTTTCTCCAAGTAAGACGCCAAAAGTTCAGAGGATCGGTACTCCTCCATGGCAACTTCGGCAAATTCCCATATCTTTGCGTTTATCTCGCTCAATTCAGGCCTATGTTCATCTAACCAGGACAATATGAATTCTTTTTCTGAACTCAACTTGGCCGGTTTAACATCAATGAGCAGGGGATCTTTGGAGGCATCCTCCGCCAGGGCCAACGAGAACGAAAAACAAAGCAAAATCAGAATTATGATCCGGGTTTTTCGCATACCGACTCTCCTTCCATGAAGATAAAATCGAAACAAGAACACTTCGCTGACTCCGGTCTGTGGTTGGCCGTGATGCGGTTTCTTCCTATTTTCAATTCACGATGAGCAGTGTCTTCTTGCATCCGAAATATCATCATTCGGGTATTAGGTTTAACAGATATTTAAATGAGATTACACGGGTAATGTCAAGCCAAATCTTTATTCATGAAAGCTACCGACGTTTTAAATCAAAGAAATCCTTTATCTTATTGTCGGCTTTTTTCACCCTTTGGCTGGTCGATCTTACTGCATTTGCTTCGAAGCAGCCCATCCATTGTGGAGATCCCAACTTCATGGACCGATGTCTCGACCTTTGTGAAAAAGTGTGTGGGTTGGCCTCAACTCATGAATTGTCCAGTTACACTCGATTTAATCAAAAAAACTGTTGTAGTCTTTCGAAAGATCAGGATTGGAGGGAAAACAATGGCTCTAAGCTCTCGGCCTGAAGACGGAGCTGGCGCTCTTCTTTGTCATTGAGAGGAGCGTGACTGTGCGCCATCTCCAACGCCTGACGAAAAAGACGGATATCTCCCGGCGGGATGACAGCGGTAACCGGCTGAGTAAGGGAAAAACGAAGGGCAAGGTAAGCTTCTTCCGGATCCAAAACAGGTTGGTACCAACATTTTGGCCAGTGCTTTTTCATCTCTTCCGATGGCCAAGGTTGTCTGGCCAGGGCCTTGAGCCCGAGGATGCCCATCTTTTTGTCTTGGGCCCTCTGGATGACATCGGGTCCGAAGTTGGCTTTGAAGAAGCAGACATAATTTACGGGAAAGAGGATGGTATCAAAATCGAATCTCTCCATTGCCAGGAGAGCAGCTTCACTTGAATGGGCTGAAAATCCGATGTAGCGGATCTTTCCTTCTTCTTTGGCTCGGATAACGGCCTCTATGGCACCTCGCCGTCCAAGGGCTTGATTGACATCCCTGATTTCTGTGAGGCCATGAAATTGGTAGAGATCTATATGGTCTGTTTGCAGCCTCTGCAAGGAGAGATCGAGTTCTTCTTCAGCTCCCCTTCGGCTTCGCTCCTGTGTCTTGCAGGCAAGAAAGACCTGCTCCCTGAAAGGCTTCAAGGCTTCACCTAGAATCTCTTCAGCGTTGCCGTAGGAAGGGGCCACATCAAAGTAATTTACGCCCTGCTCGAAAGAAGTCCTGACTATTCGGTTGGCCGATTCCTGGGTTTCATCCATGACCACGATTCCACCTAGGCCAATAATGGAGACCTTTTCCCCCGTCCGGCCCAAAATTCGCCTGGGCAAAGGTTTTCTCTTTATTGGTCTACTCTGGCTCAAACTGGCGGCGTAATCTGACCGAGAAAGATTCAGTAAGCCCAGCAAACCCATCTGAACAAAATGTCTTCGTCGCATTGTTTCAGCCTCTTATCTGCTGATTGTACCAAATCCGCATGAAAACCTGAAATTTTGAAGCTAGCAAATTCTAAAACAATGCCGTTGCATATGGAGTGGGTCTTTCAGATGGACGAAAGCTTCAGAAATGAACAGCCGTGATTCGAGTTTTGCCTAAAGTCTTAGATAGATCGTCCTGCGAAGGATTTAACTTTTCGGCCATCGATATAATTGACGACTGCCTGAGAAGGGCATGTCTCGACGCAGATCCCGCATTCGGTACACTTCCCCCTATCAATTTGAGGGAGTTCATACCCATCCTGCCGTATGGCATCCGCAGGACACAAATTCAACAGGGGACAGCGGTGGTCCTGAGGACAGCGGTTATTTAAAACAACAGGCACAGACATTTTAGGCAGGAGAAATAAACCGATCGAGCTCGCTCTCAAGCTGCTCCTGGGGCACAAATCCGACAACGCGGTGAACTTCAGATCCGTCCTTGAACACAAGCAGAGAGGGGATAGCCATGATTCCGTACTCCATGGCTGTTTCCTGGTTTTCGTCTGTGTTGAGTTTGACAAACTTGAATTTTCCGTTCATCTTTTGAGCAATATCCTCAATGACTGGGGCAACCATGCGGCATGGGCCACACCAAGGTGCCCAAAAATCCACGAGCACTGGAACATCGGATTCCAGAACTTCCTTTTTGAATTCGCTTGTGGTGATTTCGTGAATATTTTTCATAATTCATTTCTCCCTTCCAAAAGTATCTCAAAAGCCTTTCTGATTTTTTTATTTTCAACACTGTAACAGATCCTATTTTTATCTCTTCGGCCCGTCACGACGCCTGCCTCCTTTAGGATGCGCAGGTGCTGCGACACATTCGGCTGAGAGATGGATAGACACTCCTGTATCTCACCCACGCAGCACTCTTTTTGGAGCAAATCCTGAACAAGTTTCACTCTTGCCGGGTGAGCTAGAGCCTTGAATTTTGAGGAAAGCTCTCTCTGATCTTTTGTAAAATCAACCATTTGTCTCTACATCTAATCATTATTTATATTCAAATATTATTATATTAAAAATTATTTATATGTCAAGTATTTTTTTTCGTTTCTTCTTCCTCATTGTTGATATCAGGACTTTGAATTTTGCCTAGGGATATTGAAAGGGCGTTGATCAATTAGAAAAGAATAGAGGGGTGGCCACACATGTGGTTCGCCCGGATTGAAGACATCCCGAATGCCATTTTGCCTCGGATGTGACCAAGGGACTAGAAGTATTTATCCATCATCCTGTATTGGATGGCTTCCGAAATGTGAGCCGGATGAATATCCTTCGCTCCGCACAAATCAGCGATGGTTCTGGCCACCTTGAGAACCCGCGTGTAAGCTCTTGCGCTGAATCCCAACTTGGTTACGGCCATTTCCATCAGCATCTGTCCTTCTTCATCAACCCGGCAGTGCTTCTTCACGTCTTTTGTCCTCATGTGTGAATTGCAGTATATTTTTCTGCCCTTGAATCTCTTGAGCTGAGCCTTTCGAGCCTTCACCACCCGCTTTCTGATACCGGCGGACTCCTCCCCTTCTCCCCGAGCTATGATGTCTTTGAATTCAACCTTGGGAACTTCCACTTGAATATCTATCCGATCCAGGAGAGGCCGGGATATCTTGGAATAGTAGCGATATTTTTGAAAATCCGTGCAATCCATTTCTGTCCCGGACAGGCCCGATGAGGCATCTTCGCACGGGTTCATGGCGGCAATCAACATGAAATTCGAGGGGTAAGTCACAGTCATCGAAGCCCGCGATACGGTTACAAGGCCATCTTCCAAAGGTTGTCTCAAGCCATCTAGGGCATTTTTCCGGAATTCCGGAAGCTCATCCAGAAACAAGACCCCGTGATGGGCGAGACTCACCTCTCCGGGTTTAGGGACAAGGCCACCGCCGATGAGGCCGGCAACGGTTGTCGTATGATGAGGAGCACGAAAGGGTCTTTCTCCCATAACGCTTTCCGGAGGTAAAAGGCCCGAGGCGCTGTAGATTTGAGTCACATCGATGATTTCATCAAAGCTCATGGGCGGAAGGATGGTCGGCATTCGCCTGGCCATCATGGTTTTTCCGGCTCCCGGGGGACCTATCAGGAGAACGTTATGGGCTCCGGCCGAGGCCACCTCAAGAGCCCTTTTGACATGCTGCTGTCCTCTTATCTCGTGAAAATCAACCTCATAAGACGCTGGCGGCAGCAGCTCATGCCATTTGTATCGGGCCGGAGTCATCGCTTTGGGATCGATTAAAAGCTGAACAGTGTCCACCAGATTGTTCAGGCCGAAGATTTCAATATCAGATACGAGTGCAGCCTCCCGTTCGTTACCTTTGGGCACGACAATGCCGCCAAAGCCTTGGCTTTTAGCCAGCACGGTTGAGGATAAGATGCCTCTTCCCCGCTTGATACGCCCATCCAAAGCAAGCTCTCCCAAAAAGAGGAATTCCTGAAGCCTTTCAGCAGGAAAGATCTCCAAATGGGCAAGCATTCCCAAAGCAATAGGCAGGTCATACATCGAGCCTTCCTTTCTCCTGTCTGCCGGTGCCAAGTTAATAATGAGCTTCCGAGAAGGAAATTTATAACCGCAGTTTTTGAGCGCTGCCTTGACCCTTTCCTTGCTCTCTCGGACAGCGGCGTCGGGCAGTCCGACAATTGTGATGTCAGGAATCCCCAGGGAGACATCAACTTCCACTTCAACCAGATAGGCCTCGATCCCGCACAATGCGGCACTGAAAATTTTGAACAGCATTTTATCTGTTTAAACAGACGAATGATTCCTATCATTTGTATCACGAGGGGAAGAAAAATATGGAACTGTGGACTAAATCAGGAATTGTTATTCTTGGCCTGTAAATTCTTTGGCAAGATTTTCCAGCTCCTCCTCCACATCCGTCTGTGATTGAAATTTAATTTTGGTTAAGCGAATAGGAGCTGACGTTTTATCCGATACAAACTTGATATCCGTCTTTACTTCATCTCTCCCTTCTTCGGCTCTGCGAATACGCTTCAATTGATCTTCTTTATCTTCAACTTTTCTCTTATCGCCAAAAACTTTTTCTCTCACCCAGGGGACGGTGATCTTGGCTATCTCCTTCAAAGTTTCCAGGACACCATCTCCGTTGATGGCCGCAGATTCGACAAAAGGACGCTGCATTGGATTTAAAAGACTGTTAAAAGTCTCAACAGGAATCAGGTTTTCCAGGTCGCGCTTGTTATACTGGAAAACTAAAGGAATCAAATTCAGATCCACATCATGTTCCTGAAGGTGCTTTCGTAAGTTGTCAAAGTTTTCCAGGTTGGCATCGATGAGAGGAATCTGAGAATCCGCCACAAACACGATTCCGTCCGCTCCTTTGATCACGCTTTTCCGCGACGCTTCATAGAAGACTTGCCCCGGGACTGTCATTAGCTGAAAATGAGTTTTGAATTCATTGACCAAACCCGCTTTTATCGGAAGGAGGTCAAAAAAGAGTGTCCTCTCGATGGGGGTTTCCAGACAGATCAGGTCTCCTCGGGAAGAAGGGTCCATTTTGCTGTAGATGTACCGGATATTCGTTGTTTTTCCGCTCAATCCTGGACCATAATAGACGATTTTGATGGCCAGGTGTTTCGTTGCATAATTGATGAATGCCATTTATCTCAACTCAGAGTAATTCTTAGCACAATTGCCGGATAGAGTCAATTTCTTCCCTCGAGGAATGACTTTCATGCACCGCTTCCCTGGATGTTCTTTATTTGTGTGAAGTTCCTCAGCCGTAGTTCTCGACTTCCAGTGCTCCAAGAAAGTTTAGTCGGACATGCGCTCAGGAGTATGAATAATAAACACGAATCTTAGTGGATCAAATCCTTGACTGATGCAGATATGAGAGCAGCTTCATGTATTTTTCAATGACTGTAGGCCAGGAATAATTGGCTCGGACATAGCTCAAGCCGTTCTCGCCCATCGCTTCTCTCAGGTGTTGGTCAGACAGGAAAAGATCCAAAACCATCTCGAACTCGCCATAGCTAGAGTAAGTTAACCCGCATTGTCCTTTCAAACAGTGCTGCTTGAGGGGTTCGCAGTTCTCCTGAACCAAGATGGGGGTTTTCACTGCCAGGGATTCGAGCGCTGCCATGCAGAGACTTTCCAAACGGGAGGGATGGACGGTCACCAAAGCAGAAGCCATGGCTCTGTTCTTGTCGTCAGGGCTGACAAATCCAAGATAGGAGATTCGGGGATGACGGGGTATGTCCATCAACTGTTTTCCGATGAGGGCGAGCGAAACGGAGGGATTAACCTGGCTGAAGCGGTAAAAATTCTCAAAAAGTTCCTGGCATCCTTTGCCCGGTTCAATCCGGCCGGCATACAGAAGAAAGGGCGGGAAAACACCCCATTTCCCGAAAATTTGTTTACTCGCCTCAGGCTCAGGAATATCTACTCCGACACCGACCACGTCCTGATATTTCCCTTCCAAGGTAAACTGTTTGGAGAGCATGTTTTTCTCGGCATCCGTGTTGAACATGAAAGCGTCTGGCATGGCAAAGACTTGTCTCATCAGTTCAAGGTAAAGGGCTGGCTCATCATGAGCCGTAGGGACCAGTGCCTTTGCGGCCTTGACTTTCGGCAGACCCCAGTAGGTATTGTAATAGAGATAGGTGAAAAAGATGAAGACATCATAGTCTTTTTCTTTTTTGTCCAAGGCTTCAATCAACGCTGGACAGACCGGTCCCTGCCTTTCCATCCACTCAATTTCATCGTCATGAGAGTGTTCATTGGCAAATATCCAGTCTGAATATTCATTAAAAGATTCAATTTCCCTTTCTTTCTCGACGGGGAAGCGTATGACACACACGCTGTTGAGAATAGACTCTCCGGGTGGGTATTCATTTCTCCAAGTGATATAGTCCTTGGCTGTTGTCGTAAAGACGGTACAGTCAAAACCAGCACCGGAAAGCTGCTCGGCAATTTGACGGCAGTGGAGTTCGGATCCTCCCATGACGTCCTTTCCGTAACGCTGGACAACAAAAGCGATCTTCATCCCTTTGTTCGAACCTCCAAACTTCTTAATAGTCCCATCAGGAAATCTCCCTGTTTCATCTCTTTATATTTATTCAACTGCCGGCGCTGTCCTTGGATAAGTTGCTGACGCAGCTCCCGGTTAGCCGCAACGGTATGCACCAGCTCCCCGATAAGATCCACCCGGTCATTGGTGTTGACCAATACTCCTGCACCTCCCAGAGTGTACGGGACAGCCGTGCAATCGTAGGCTACCACAGGCAGGTCAAAAACAAGACATTCTACAAAAGGAAGGCCAAATCCCTCGTGCTCGCTCAAGGAAAGGAAAACATCAGATGCTTTATAAAAAGCATACAATTCCTCATCGGGTATATGTCCGGTAAAACAGATTTCCTCCGGTTTCAGGTAAAACTCATCCGACAGACGCACCAAGCTCTCATAGTACTTGGGAAGAGAGGATGTCTTGCCGACTACGATCAACCTGACCAATGGGGAAATGTACTTTTTGTAGTAGAAAAGAACCTTGATGAGGGCATCAATCCGTTTGTTGGGAACGATACGCCCGACAAAGAGAATGTTGGTTCGACCATCGTTGAAGAGATCATACACATACTTATTCATCGGTCTCTTATACTTCTCATAATCGATAAAGAGAGGAAAAACCTCAGTTTGTTTAAAGCCCAAAGATGCCAGTTCCTGGCGATTGTATTCAGAGTCGGCTAAAGACAATTCCACATGAGTGGAGAGCTCTTTGAGCTCTTCCCTGCCGACACGAGAGATGCGTTCCATTTCTTTGCTGAAAGGCGCGAAGAAGTCATGAGGAGTGATGTTGTGGTAGATGATCACCTTCCGGCTGGGAAGACAGATGAAGGTCTGTGTTAATGGGGAAGGCAGAGCAAAGTGGAGAATAGTGATGTCCGATGACATGGGTTCCACGAAAGAAGAAAAGGGCTTGGCCATGGCTGTAAGTCCACTGTCCTGGGAAAGACAATAGATGTCAGATTGAAATCCCTGAGATCCCAAATACTGTTTTATATGAAAGGCCGTATCGCCGATAGCATCTCCCCTGTGGAAGGCTGGAACGAGTTGGTCGACTCTCATGTTTGATTGACTCTTTCGATGTGGCTCATTAAGATATCAGCAATATTTTGCCTCTCATATTTTTTCAGCGCTTCATTCTGCGAGGAGAGTATTTTTATCCGGAATTCCTTATCCATGTGCAGCTGATACAGAAGCGCCGCAGTCCGGAAAAAATCCTTTGTGCGGCAAATGATTCCCCCGCCGTTCATCGTTTCCTCAACCGCTCCTGCAGCATAAGCGACTACGGGAACCTGGTTGTAAAAAGCTTCACAAAGCGGGACGCCGAATCCTTCATGCTCGCTCATGCTGATATAGACATCGGCCAGTTTGAAATAGGACACCAACTCCGAAAACTCGACATGGCCCGTCAAGTGAACATCACTCACCTCCAATTCATCCACAAGCCTTTGAAGAGCGGCGTAGTAGCGTTCCATCCCTCTGTAATCTCCGGCAAGAATGAGTTGTGAGTTTGGGTTGAAGGCTTTTTTGTAGAAATTAAAAATCTTGATGACATCCTCGAACTTTTTGTTCGGAATGACGCGCCCCACAAAGAGGATCGTCCGTTTTCCGTTGCCGAAGATCTTTCGGACCACAGGATCTCCAGGGTGGTCGAACTTCGTTAGATTCATGAGCAGGGGTAAAACTCCCGTGTGGGGATATCCGAAATGCTCGAGTTCTTTCCGGTTGAATTCCGAATCACCGAGTGCAAGATCGACTTTATCAGCAAAGAGCTTAATTTCCAGGCGCCCTTTGTAGCACTCTCGCGAGAGAATCCGATGGGTATCCAAAAAGTGCTCATAGGGTGTGATATTGTGATAGATCATGATCTTCCTATCCGGAATACGGAAGAACATCTTGGACACAGGTGACCCTATGGAAAAATGGAAGATGACGACGTTGCCTTCGGCGCTGTACTTCGTGTACTCCTTGTAATCCTTGATGTATTGAGCCATACGAGGCTCATAGAAACGGATGAATATTTCGGACTTGTATCCCTTTTCCCGCAACACTTTCTGAATTTCCAGCATCTCATCCGAGATGGCATCGCCATAGCTTAGTGAGGTAGCAAACTGGTGGATCTCCATCATTTTCTCTTTTCAAGCTGCTCTATGATTGACAGATATTTTTTCTCGATCACATTCCAGGTGTAATTTTGATCGAAATAGGCCTTTCCCTTTTGACCCAGGGACTCCCGCAGTTTTTCTGAAGCAAGGAGAAGCGATAAGGCTTCTCTGAATTCATCATAATTTTCATAGAACAGACCGGCATTGCTCCTCAGACACTGGCCTTTGAGGACCTCACAGCGGGCATTGGCCAGAACCGGCTTTTTTAGAGCCCAAGCTTCCAAAGTCACCATGGAAAGACTCTCGAAAAAAGAGGGCATTATCAAAACCAGCGCACCAGACAGGCCAGAGAATTTGTCCTCCTCGGAAAGAAAACCGAGATAGCGGATATCGGGATGGGCGGGAATTTTAAGTATATTGCTCCCCACCAGGACAAGCTTCAAATCCGAAGATGTTTCTTTTTTAAAGCGGAGAAAAAAGTCAAAGAGCTCGTGACAGCCTTTGTTTTCATCGATTCTCCCTATGTAGATGATGTAATCTCCGTTTATATCAAACTTTTGCCTGAATTCCTCCGGATAGACCTTTTCGGGAACCTCAGTCCCCACGCCCACCACCTCCCCCAGGACATGGTCATTCTGAGAGAGGGCGTTGATCATCTTTCGCTCCTCAACCGAGTTGTAGATATAGGCTTGAGGTTTTCTGAACAAATCTTTAAAAATTTGGAGGTAAATGACAGGATCGTGCTCGGCGGTGGGAACGAGTATGCTCTTTTGGGGGACGGTGTTTATTCCCCAGTAGGAATGAAAGTAACGGTAACTGAAAAAGATGAAATAGTCATAGTCATCGGTGTGCTCTTCGATATAGCGAATCAAAGAGGGGGACATAGGGCCCTCTTCCTCAAGCCATTTCAGCTCATCTTCTTCCCTGTGCTCATTCGTGAGTATGTGATTCTGAATCCGGCCGAATTTTTCTGGATGCCGCGGTTTGGCCACAGAAAATCTTTTGACGGGAACACCGTTGACTGTGTCATTTCCTTTAGGATAATGATCTTTCCAGGTGATGTAATCGGATGCGCGTGTAGTCAGAACTTCCACATCCCAGTATTTCTGCATATGCTCAGTCACCCATCGACAGTGCAGTTCCGCTCCTCCACTTATATCGAGCCCATATCTTTGGACGACAAAGGCAACTTTCATTTGAAAACCTGATCCTCCAATGCTCTTTCCCGCTTACCTAAGAATTCAAAATCCTTCTCCAGAATTCGGGATTTCACTTTGAGGGCTTCTTCTTCTACCTTGAGCTTCGTCAGCTCCACCACAAGGTTGTGCGACAGGCTGTGTAGGAGTTTTGTGTATTCCTTTATGCGTCCAATCTCATCATAGGCAAGATCCAGTCTTTTGTTTATAGTCCTGTCCACTTCTTCGATTCTCGCGTTCAAAGTTTCATTTACCAGATACAGATCTCGATCAAATTTTTCCGTCCAGTAATCCAACTTTTTGTTCGTGAGATCGAGTTTCTTAATTGTCTCGGTCAGCTCATGATGAACAGGCAGGATCAAGAGCTTGATTAGCGGAGCGAACGGCCTCATGATTTTGAGAAGTATCCCCTTGAGTTTAGACCGGCCTCCCTCTGTTTCGGGTGGCAGATCAGGGGGAGGAATTGAAGGGAAAGCGAAATCTTGCTGAGGAGGGATCTTTTCAGGGGGCCTTTTGGGCATGGCCTCAATCTTCGCCCTTATCTGGGTCATGATGTCGGCCACATCGATGTTATCATAATCAATTTTTATTTCGCTCGCGGATTTTGCCTTTTTATCCTTGTCCTGATTATTCACTTTTCTTACTCCTTCTTGTGCCTGGTCAGATAAAGCATACTTTGATGCCTAGAACCAGGAAAAAAGTCAGAGATCTAGTCTTTTTTCTCATACAGGAAACTTTCGTAAACGCTCTGGACATCGAGGATATCGGGAAGAGGAAAAAGCTTCATCTCAACAATCTCTCGGATCTCCCTCTCGGTGAAAATACCTTCCTTTTTCTTTTCAGCAATCCTTTTCTCTATCTCTTCCACTATCTTTTTCTGCTGATCCTTGGGCAGGCATTTTATTTCCATAAAGTCAGTCATTATCGAACCTCATTCAACATAGCGGTCTTTTTAGATTTTTCCGAATGTTTAGACAATTATAAAGAATACATCCACATATTTAAAGAGGTCCTCTTATTTGGACGATTACACCAAAATCCATAAGGCAAAAAATCGATAATAGATGATATTGAGGATCACCTCAGCCGGATCGCCGTCCTGGGCGCCTCATAAAGATATAAACTTGTTTAAAGGCTATCCTTAATTGTCTCATGTTGCGGATTTGGGAGGCTTCGGCTGGTTACTTGATATAGCCCAGAGCACGGAGCTGCTCCCTGAGGGTTTCATCAATTTCCGGCCTTAGGGATTTCCGCTTTTGGACATTGGCATAAAGATTCTCGATGAACCGGATCAGGTGATTGACCAGACTGGCTCGGGAGTGGGCAAGATTCGTGCTTTCACGCGGATCACTCGCCAAATCATAGAGCTCCACAGGCCCGGTCTCAGGCGGGTGATGAAGGAAAAAAGCCAGATCTTCTTCACTGAACGGTTTGTTGAGAATGAATTTTTCCTTATTCCTGTTGGTCGTAATCTTTTGCGGAATATGTGAATTCAGCACATTATCCCCGATATCAGCCAGAAAAACTCTGTCCTCTTTTTCTTTGCCCCTGAGAACCGGCATCAGACTCTGGCCATCCAGGGCTAGTTGTGAGTCATCAATCCCGCATTCCTCCAAAATTGTGGGCATGACATCGATGAGAGAGACAATTGTATCCCTCCGCATACCTCTGTTTTCAGACTCAGGGAACTTGATGATGAGTGGAACTTTCAGGGATTCATCATAGAGTTGGTGCCCGTGTCCCCAGCTTGAATGGTCGTAGAACTCTTCCCCATGGTCGCTGGTCAAAACGATCAAGGTCTTGTCATAGAGCCCAGACTCTTTGAGTTTGTGGATCAAAGGCCCGATAAGTTTCTCATCGGTGTACCTGATCTCCGCGTCATAGAGGCTGATGGCATTCTGCCGCTCTGCCTCAGTGAGTTTCTTGAAAATATTGGGTTTACCGTCCAGATAACCTAGGAGATTGATGTGACGCCATTTGGCATCCTCAGGAAGGAACATGCTCTTGTAGGGATCGGGACACGCATAGGGATCATGGGGTTGATAGGTGTGTAAGAAGAGAAAGAAATTTTTATCCCCGGCATTCTGATCAAGCCATTCAGAGACGTCGGTATACAGAATTTCAGCGGACCTCTGGCTGAAAACACCACCGGCTCCCTCACTATAGGTATCAAATCCCTTGGCAAAGCCGTATACAGCGCTCACGAAGCCTCCGCCGACAAAGGCCGAGCAGAAGTAATGATGCTGACGCAGCACATCGGCTAGAGTGATGAGTGCGGGATCCATCTTTTCGTCGTCGTGATAGACTTGATGATGAGGTCCATGGAGAGCTGTCAACATGGCGATGTGAGAGGGAAGTGTCCAGGGTGAGGAGGCATACACATTGGCAAAAACAGCGCTGTCTTCAGCCAGAGAGTCCATGTTCGGGCTGGTTTCCCGAGCGTAGCCGTAGCACCCCAGGTGATCGGCTCTCAAGGTGTCGATGGAAATGAGGATGACGTTGCGATCGTTTTTTTCTTTTTGATAGAGAACGGGATTGTACCAAAAGGAAAAGTTTTGATCTCCCCCCTCGGTGACCAGAGTCAATTGAACGTCTTCACTCCGGGGCAGATCCACATTGAATTTCGTATAGGTAACTGTCCGGTTTTTCTCTTGAGGAGGAGGTTTGAGATAGTGCTGAAAAACGGTCCTTTTTCTATCACCGGAACTCAAGACAATCATAAAGTTAACACCTTTTTCCTCCTGGTCCCGGGTAAGCTTCTCGGAGTTTTTGTCGCGGACAATACCGATGCCGAAATCCAGAACACAACTCTCGGGAAGATCGACATCAAAGCTGTATTCGCTTTCGGGAGGGGAAAAGATGACGTTGAACTCTGCGCCGCCCAGCTTCAGCTTCCGCTTCAGATTGAAGGGATTGCCGCCAACACCGAGGTCCTGAATGGGATAAGACTTCAAAGGAAAGCGGATTTCCTGGTCCTGTGAAGATGGGGATTCTTCAAGAAAAGGGGATAAAGAGATGTTTTTGAGTTCCAGCTGATCGATAAGCCGATGGAGCTTAAACGCGGATACCGGGCCTTTCTGACAGCTGCTTAAGACAATGAAGGGGATAGTCAAAAGAATTACGGCTTTCTTCGCGTTCATCCCATTCACTCCAAGCCGCATTGTAATCCAATTTCCAGCTCTATTCAACACGGATAAGGCTCCAGAAACATCTCCATTTCTTTGTGCGCCTTTAATATTCACTTGTGTCGGGGATTAATCCCATTTGATTTCTTCAAAGACCCCAGAGTTCGACTCATGTGCCTCAAGCGGACTAGAATTTGGCTATGACCTGCCTTATAAAATCTTATTGGGGAGACTGATCGGGTTCCGGAGAGATTTCAAGGGCCATTATTCTGACCCGGCTTATCCTGGAATTGTAATTTGCGGGGAGGTGATATATCATCCTATTTTTCAGAGAGAAGGATTGATATGACAGAGTACAGAAATAAGTTAAGGGTAGGCGTCATAGGCGGGGCCCGGCCGGAGAGCAAATTCCGTAAGATCGCCTTTGAAGTGGGACAACTCATTGCCCAAAAGGGAGCCATTCTGATCTGTGGGGGACTCAGCGGAGTCATGGAAGCGGCTTCGCGCGGAGCCAAACAAGCCGGGGGATTCTGCGTGGGCATCCTGCCTGGAAATTCTCCCAAGGATGCCAATCCTTACATCGACATCGCTTTGGCCACCGGAATGGGCTATTCGCGCAATCATCTGGTGGTCATGAATGCGGATGTCCTGATCGCCATCGACGGGGAATACGGAACGCTCAGTGAAATTGCTTACAGCTGCGTCCATGGGAAAAAAGTCATCGGCCTTGGAACATGGAACATTGAAGGCGTGATCCCGGTCGAGACGGCAGAGGAAGCCGTCGACATGGCCCTCGAAGAATTTTTTCCTCTTGTCCGCTGAGCTCTTATCGCTTACCACATACAGATGGGCCGTAGTCAGCACTAAGGTATGTCCCGAGCAACATCTGAAGGTTCTGGGCCAGTGTGGCTCCACCTTCCGGAGACGTCGACAAAGGAAGTCAACGAAGTCGAAACGTCTGACCGAAGATAGCTATTTTTTCTTATCCGCCTGAAGGAAGACACCGTTTTGGTGCAGGACGAGATGAGAGACTTCACCCTTATGATTCCTGTAAAACGTGATTTCCGCATCCGCGACTTTAATGAAAAAGGTCTCTTCAGAAGCCGGGAATAGCTTCAGTTTGAGCTGCCCGGTCAACTGAGCGAACAGAGAATTCTCCTTGGAGGTAATAGTTATCGTTTGATTGTCAGAAAGCTGGTATTCTCCCAGGAAGTCGGTGAAGATTTCAGAATTCACACTTATATCTTTTCGCTTATCCGGTGGCTGCGGCCAAGCGATAGCCAGATTTCTCGCCTGAAACTGATAACCCCCTTGCCGGAGGATAAAGTGTGTCACCCGTCCCTCGGCATCCTTGCTAAAGGTCAAACTGGCGTCGTTCTTGGCCAGCCGAAACTCGGATTCAGATAAAGGAGTGAGGTTCTCTCTGGGTTCACCGGACGGTTGGATCATAAGCTGGTCTCCCTCCCTGGTAACCGAAACGATCAAGTTTGGCCGCAACCGGTATTCTCCTGTATAGGAATCCAATATGACCGGCGCTACCTGTATCTCGCCCTTACTTTTTGCAGAATCAACCGGTCCTTCCCGCTTCTTCGTGCTCAGCTGTTTTTCACGAACGCTCCGCTCTGCGGATTCCTTTTCATCAGCTTTTTTCTCAACCTCAAAATTCAAATCCACAACGGGCAGGAGCAAATGTGAAGGATATTTTTTCGAGTGATAGATTTTCTGCTCCGCTTTGAGATAATGCGTCTCCATTTCGTTGTGACCGCCTGTGTTCAGGTTTCTCGAGAAAAAGGGAAAGAAGGCGGATGTGACCTCAATCCGGATACGCCATCCTTTCTCAAAGGTGATTCCCGTATGCCAAAGGTCGATAGTGTATTCGTAAACTCTGTCTTTGTCCAAAAGCTCGGGTTTGCGCATCGAATTCCTGTAACGGGCACGTACAGTTCCCCTCCCCCAGGGATTGCCCAAGGGTATGATCTCATCCTTATCGGAAATGGCCTGAAAGGTCACGAACCAATCCGTGTCCTTTGCGGAGGTGGCGGCATACAGTTTGGCCGACACAGGCCCGGCAATGGTTAGAGGCTGATCGAAGGGCACTGTTTCAAAAACCAAAATATCCTGGCGGGAACCCGTGATGTCCTCATATCCTTTTCTTCCCTTTTCTTTAAATCTGAATTGCCAGGCCGGGGTAGGATCGGCAGGATCGTACGTATAGGTGTCATGGTCCCTTGCTGCCCCCGGCATTTCCCAGCAAAGTTTTCCATCACCTTTGAGGGTGTTGGCTCCATCTGTACTCATCAAATAGAGCTTGGTGAACTGCGTCTGCGGAAGCGGATAGGTATCTGCCCTCAGCCATCTTTGGGAGTTCAAGGTGTACATCTGCACCAGAGGTTCCTCAGTGATTCGGTTATCGACGTCCTTCAGCCAGAAGTCAAACCATCGCAAATACAGCTTCTGAAGATCGACGGCGGCCGCTTCGCCCATGTCTTTGCCTTGGTAGGATGAAGAGCCCTGATCGGAGTGTCCCCAGGGACCAAGGATCAGCTTGATGTACCTGTTTTTCGACTTCTTGAGATGTAGATAGGCTAACTTGGCCCCGATCCCATCGCCATCAAACCAGCCGGACTGGAGAAAAACGGGGATGTCCAGCCTCTCCAGCTTTTCCTGATAGCATCCCTTCTCCCAATAAGCGTCATGCCGGTTGTGGTGAATCCAATTTCTCCAGTAGGCATTTTCCTTTCCAAAAATGCGTCTATCCAGATCGATAACGGGTAGATGGACTAGATCCTTTGCGTAATCGCGGTCACTGATTTCGAATAATGTCTTTTGGCTGATCTCCGCCGTCGCTTCCGTCTCTACAACTTCCGCCCACCACAGCGCTCCCAGGACGAAGAAGGATCCGTATTCATAAGGAAGATTGTAAAAGGGGTCGGAAGGGGGGACATTGGGAATGATCGTCGTCAGATGGGGAGGCTTTTGCGATGCGGCAAGGAGCTGTACCCAACCCAGATAGGAAGCGCCGACCATACCGACTTTTCCCGTGGTCCATTCTTGGGAGGCCAGCCATTCGATGGTGTCATAACCGTCGACCGCTTCATTGACAACGGGTTCCCACTCCCCTTCGGACCCGAACCGACCGCGCACATCCTGAATGGCCGTCACATAGCCCCTTTGGGCATAATACTTGCCGTCGAGTTCGTTCATTTCTTTCTTGTACGGTGTCCGGATGAGGATTACGGGAAATTTTTTTTGTTCACCCAAGGGAAAATAGAGGTCTGTCGACAACCGGATACCATCTCTCATCGGTATCATGATCGTCTCTCTGCGTATGTCATAATCAGGCTGGGACAGCAGAGGATCAGCCTCTTTGGCTATCAGTAATTCTTCAAATCCTTCTCGCACTGCGGCCACCTGCTCGGCTGGAGCCTCAGTCAGACACACTCTCAACTCGGGGTCCGTCCAGTAGTAGCCGAGAGCGCCAAAGGATTTCACCTTAAAAACGAGAAAAGTCCGGTCAGATCCCTGGATTTGCCTGATCTTGCGGCCCGTGTATTCCACCTCGGTTTCGAAAACGTTGCCGGGGAAAGACTCCGGAATACGGAATCGCTTGAAGGACTGCCTTCCTCCCTTTTCCATGTCGTAATGTCTCAGCATGGCACTCTCAAAAATCATCCCGAAGTCATCGGAAAGGATGTAATCTTCCGGTAAATCAACATTCTTAGTCTCTCCTTTATTGGTGATTTTGACCTGCTGGCCTTCACGGATTACCTGAAAATCGCCAAAGGAGGGATTGGTGATAACCATCCGTTTCCAGATTCCATTTTCATCCGGCCTTATGACCATTTCATACACAACATGTTGTCCGGCCATGGAGACTTCAAAGGTGCGGTTGTAATTCCCGTGTTTATCCATCGTATTGAAGGCCGATCCGACCAGGCTCCCCTTTTGATAGAGCTTGAACCTGGCCGTGTCGACAAAAGTAGAATTCCATTGACCGTTCTCGCCCTCTTTCGGCTGCCCATGTGCGTATCTCGAACAGCCATAGAATGCTGCGATTATACCCAGCATAAGGATTGATGAAAGGATAATTTTACCGCCGATGTTTCTCGATCGTTTTGTCATTCGTCTTCTCCTATTCAGTTCCAAAAATGAGTGACAGAATCCCCATAATCCAAGAGTGTTATTTCAAAGATTCTGAAACGCTCAGTACCTCAGATCCTTTTGACTAAAAACAGGGATAGGCAAATGCACTTATGATTCCGCATAGGATTTTCTCCTTGTGAACACATACAGACTCAGCATGGACAGCCCTATTCCGGGCAGGATGAGGAGATGAGGTCTGATTCCCAGGCCGGCAATAACTCTTTGAAGCGGCGTGTTTTCGCCAAACCAGCCGAGAAAATTCATCACGATATAAAACGGCAAGAGAGAGCCGATATAAATAACCCACCAAAAAAGGTGAAGCAGGACACGCTGGTGCACTTTTATGGCCGATACTTTCAGATCTCTGTAAAGCAATCCGGAAGCGCTGACGATGAGGAGCAACCCGGTCACGGCGAGAATCTGCAGTGCGCTCGGACCCTTCATCGAATTCAAAACCAAAGACTGAACAATGAAAATCACCGGGAGATACAGGCAGAACATGAATACGAAAAGGCAAAGGGGAAGAAGCAAATGAGACAACCCTATCCGGAACAGGGACACGGGGAGCAACACCTGCAAACGGTCTCGCTTCGTGGCAGATCTCCACTTTTCTCCTCCGTAGGCTGCAGCCAGAGGCATAAGGAACATAAAAAGCAGAATACTGGTCACCTGGTTGCGCTCCCAGCGCACCCAAGTAAGGATAGTGAATATGAAAATAAGATATATGAGCGTAAAGGCCAGAATCCTCTCCCTGCCGTGGCTCAGTTCTGCTTTAATGAGTTTCCACATCAGATCACCACCTCCGCAAGATGCCCATTGGCTCGCAAGTGAATTTATCCTGCCGCATAAGACCTCCTCCAAGGGTAGAATATAAAAAAGAGGACCAGCCCCACACTCGTAAAAAATAGAAGGAAAGACCCCGAAGAAGACCGATAGGCCCAGGACAACAGGCGGTCCACAACATGGACCTCCTCATTGCCCTGGTAGGTATGCACGATACCGGCCACAGCAATGAATGCGAACATCAGAAGGACAGCGATTTCAGTCATTTTCCGCCAAACAGAGTCAGGAAAGACACTCAATATGGCGATGCAGGCATAAACAGTAAAAACGACGCCGGTTTGGGACAGAAGAGCAATTCCTGTGGCTGAATCGAGAGAATAATGAGGCGATAGAACCACAAAAGCGATAAACAGCGCCAAAATCTCCATCCAGTAAAGGACAAACAGGGCCAGATGAGCCAAGTCGATATTCCGGGCAGAAACGCGCTGCGCTATCAAATAGCGTGCCCTCTTTTCCTTGGTCCAGGGTAGCGTGAGCATAGCCATAACAAAATTAAAATACATGTAGCAAAGGGCCATATATCCCACATTTCTGTTTGACACAGGTCCGAACAGCACCGGCCAGAAATGCAGCAGCAGAAAACCGGTCACGGTTACGAACAAGACGTTCACAGCGATCAACCGGTTGTACTCCAGCTCAGCTTTGAGGATTGGCCACATTGACATCTCCTTTCTCTAGGCTTTGGCCTTTTCAGCCCACATAGGCTTTCCTGCGGTTGAAAACGAGCACGCTCACCCAGGTCATTCCCAAGCCTAAGGCTAGAAAGACGCAGGCCCCCGCCACTGAAGCGGTGAATGGTTGCAGGCTGTCTTTGATCGGGAGAAAAATTCTGAAAATGGTCCATGAACTCCGCGTGACAGCGAAGACAAAATACAGAGTCACGCCCAAACACATGAGTGAGACATACGTGATCAACCACAAGGTTCTCAGGTATTTCCTTTGCAGAGATAAAACGAGATCCCGGTGGATGTATGGCAGCGCATTGGCCATAAGGATAAAACCAGAAACTGACAGCATTTCCAAGATGATGATCTCAACCGTATAAGGTTTGACAGCAGATGTGCTCAGCCAGTATAAAAGCACAAATCCCGCCCAGAGAAAGATCATAAACATAAGGCGAGAAAGTGCGGTCTTCGTTCCCGAAAGAGGGAGCAGTATATGATGTCGATCTCTTTTTTCGAGTATCTCTCTGAGAATTCGATAGAAAAAAACGACCGTGCCCATCACCATGAGCAGCGACCGCGTTCCGAGCAGATCGACATCTGGATCAGGCCATCCCTTAAAAAAACCGACAAAAACAAAAAGGGAGAGAGCCAGGAGGCAGGGAATAACAAAGATATACCAGTAATACTGGAAATCCGCTTTAACCAACCTCCACATTCCGTCCTCCCTTGAGAATTTGAACGGCAATCTCCTCAATGCTCATGGGGTTTTCCTGTATACTTTCTGCACCGAGCTTTTCAAGCTGCCGGCGGGTGGTTTCAAAATCTGAGCAGATGACCTGATGGCGGTGCCCCTCCCTCTCATGACTTACTACAGCCTTGAGTCGAAAATCATCTCTGGCAAGAGTGAAAAAGATTTTTCTCCACTTTTCTGTGAGATCTTCTTTGGGTGTTCGATACCAGACCTGGCCGTTATCGATGAAAATCAATTCGTCAGCAAGACGGCTGATCTCCGGAAGTATATGAGTCGCATAGAAAATGGCTCGATCTCCTGTTTCCAGAATTTCAAATAAAACATCCATGACCTCTGTCCTAACGACAGGATCAATTCCAGAAGTCGGTTCATCCAAGAGCAGCAATCTGGGGGAATGAGCCAAAGCGGCTACCAAGGAAAGCTTCACCCGGTTTCCCGTCGAAAGGTCTTTAGCTCTTTTATTCAAAGGCAGGTTGAATCGTTTGGCCAAACCTGTTGCTCTTTCCCTGGACCAGTTCGGATAAAATTGGGAGAGAAAATCCAGGTTTTTCTGACCGGTCCACCGCTCATAGAAGACATGGACATCCCCGACGTAACCGATGTTGAGCTTCCACTCAGGTTTTTTGAGATCGTTGGCATGGCCAAAGACCGTCATTTCACCGGAATCAGCCCGCAGGAGACCGACCAAACACTGGATTGTCGTGGTCTTTCCCGCACCGTTTGGCCCGACAAAACCAAGCACTGTTCCAGGTTCTAGATCAAAATCCAGTGGCCCCAACTTGAAATCAGGAAAGGTCTTTATCACATTTTTATACGCAAAGGCTTTTTCCATGGCAGCCCTCCTCTATTTTTTCGGTCTCGCCTTATCCAAAAGATTGCGGATAACTTCCTTGATTTCCTCTCTGTTCAACCCTTCCGCCAGAGCTTCCTGCAGTCGAGGCTTCAAGCTATCCCGCAGTTTTTCTGTGGCCATCACTTTTTTAGTCTTGTCCGTTATATCCGAAACAAAAAATCCCTTTCCTCGCCGAGAATGGATGAGACCCTCCCGCTCGAGACCTTCATAAGCCCTTTGCACAGTGATGACACTTATGTGATGCTCCCTGGCAAAACGCCTGATTGAGGGAAGGTCAGCTCCAGCAGATAATTCGCCAGTGAGAATCTTCGCCCGTATCTGCCTTATTATTTGCGCCTGGAGCGGTTCGGCAGAAAGATCGGTTAAATGCAAAAGCATAATTCCCTCAAACAATGAACATTAAAACCAACATCAATACGAGAAGCATAATGATGGCTGTAGTCTTTGCCATTCCTCTTTGTCCTTTCCAAGGGTTGATCCTTTCCTTTCTAATAACCTCGCCAAAGGAATCGTTGCCTCTCATCTGTTCATACTGTTTATATTGCATATAGACAATATATGATCCACCAGTCAGTTTGTCAAGTTTTTTTGGAGGAATTCAATTTTGATAGGTCTGATGAGTGTCATGAGATATTTTTATCATCGTTTCAGAAAGAAAGTGAAAGGCACTCTGAGTCTGAGAGAAATGAAATCTCCAAAGCCCGAGATGCCCCCACCGGTCAAGAATCATCATTGCCAAGCCCACATGGACTTTAGCTTTGATTGCAGATATCATGTGTTTGATCAAGGATTAAAATGGCGCAGAATTATAAAATCACCGTCTGCTACGACGGGACTGATTATCACGGCTGGCAAAAGCAGTTGAGGCACCGGACGATCCAAGGCGAGCTTGAAAAGGCCTTGATGAAAATACTGTCCAAGGAAACCTCTGTGATTGGCTCCGGTCGTACGGATGCCGGCGTTCATGCCCTGGGACAAGTGGCCCATTTTAAGGCGACCACACGCTTGGTCGAGGAGGAGTTTATGAAGGCTCTCAATGGAACTCTTCCCAATGACATCCGCGTGGTTTCTCTACAGAAAGCATCCACAGATTTTCACGCCCGAAAGTCAGCCAAATCGAAAATCTACAGGTACCGCATACTTAATTCCCCCCGCATAAACCCCTTCATTCTACGCTATGTCCTTCATTGGCCCTCTGCTCTAGATATAAGGGCTATGAGCAATGCAGCCACTCTGTTCATTAGGGAATCCGACTTCACGGCCTTTTCATCCAACAGAGAGCGTCATCCTGTCCGCCATGTTATGCGCTCGGAAATCACACAACAGGGAAGAGAAATTATCTACACTGCTGAAGCCAACGGATTCCTGAGGTACATGGTCCGGAGTATCGTGGGGACTCTACTCCAAGTCGGTTGCGGAAAAATACTCCCTGAGGATATCGAGGATTTGTTCAAAACGAAAAAAAGATCTCCAAAATCGCCCACCGCAGCCGCCAAAGGACTCTGTCTCATCAAAGTAAAATATTAAGAACCAGCTTCGATCACTTGTAGAACACATCTCCAATTCTATAACGGGACTGATCATCAACACTGGATGTAGTGATCGGATTGTGTGATGGAGAAAACCTTTTGAAGGAAGAAGCGGGCATGATTCCTTGGCCAAAGGGAAAGGAGAGCAAGACCGGAAACCGAGTCGATTTTTCATGCTGGGGGAAAATCGCTGTGTTCTCGAAATCACCAATCTGATCAGCGTATACCCTAGCCTTAGAATTGGAGATGTTTCTCGAGGATTAGAGGGAGATCAAAGTGACCTCCCCATGACAAGAGCATCTTCGGGAGGAGTGTGGTAGTAGTTTTTCCTGACTCCAAAAACACTGAATCCCAGCTTTTCGTACAGTAACCGCGCCGAATAATTGGATGGCCTGACCTCTAAAAAAACGTACAGCACCCCAGATTTTTTTAGCTCCCCGAGCACTTGGCGCAGAACAGCCTCCCCAAGCCCGAATCCCCGATAATCAGGATGTATGGCAAAATTGCTGATCTGGACCTCTTCGTTGAGCTTCCAGTAAATAATATACCCCAAATTTTTTCCGGTTGTTTGGTGGACGATCATAAAAGGATAAGATATGGCTCTATTCGCAATCTCTCCGATAAACGCTGACATTTTCCAGGGATTGGCGAAGGACCGGTTTTCGATAGCCACCACATCGGGCAGATCCCTTTCCTCCATTCTTCTCAGGGAAAAGGGATATTGTAGAATCCGGTTTTTCTTAATAGCTCTCCTCCGCTTGTGATTTGCGAAAGTAGAGTGGCTCCACACTTAGAGGGGAGATCCCCTTTCCCTCTTTCAGACATCGATATCCTAAAAAACCCACTTCATAGCCGATAAAACAGGTTCGCTGTGAAAATCGAGATTTATCTTTAAAATAATCGAAGATCTTGTCCCGAAAGAGCGCTGCTCCACTCCCAATAAAGGAGATAATCCTGTGGGCTGGAAGCAAAGCCAAGAACTGATCGGGCCTGTAGACTCCTTGCGGAACAAGCTCTAACAGCTTGTCTTTCTTCGACTCAAAGAGTGCGGCATAAACCTCCCCTTTTCGCGCATCCAGCATCGGGCAGAGCAGTCGGTTATGAGAATGGCTTAGCTTGAATGCTAGAGCTGTAAGAGTGGACACTGGAGCGACAGGCTTTCTTGCAGAGAAAGCAAAGGATTTGATCAGACTCAGTCCGATGCGGATCCCTGTGAAGGAGCCAGGACCTGCGGCCACGGCAAAGGCATCCACATCTGCAACTTTCCGGCGTTCCGATTTCAGGATGAAGTCAACCGAAGGAAGGAGTCTCTCGGAATGAGTTAAGGGAGATTCATTGTTCACTTCCACCAGAAGCCGCGAGTCCTCTAAAAGGGCCACAGATCCGCACGGAGTTGTCGTATCAAGGGCCAGGATCAGCATGATCATTCAATCCCTTACTCATTTTTTTCCGTATGAAAACAATCCCCCGGCAATAAAAATGTCATGCTGTACAGCGCTCATAGGCTCTGCATGAAAGGCCTGGTTTTGTGTGATGTTCAAACCCTGGCCGGTCAGGACATTGATTTCGATCTCATCGCCTGTCTGCAATTTCCCCTCGGCCACCAGCCGCTCCACACCCTCACAACGAAGAATGGGGAATCCCGAATTCACGGCATTCCTAAAATAAATGGCGCCGAACGAGGGCGCACAAATCATACTAATCCCGAGCGCAATGAAGCAATCGACAGCCTGCTGTCGCGAGGATCCAGCACCGAAATTGCGTCCGGCCATGAGAATGTCTCCAGGACTCGCCTTCTCGGAAAAATCCCTCCACCCCTCCAGGTTTCCCAGTGCATGCTCCCCCATTTGGGAGATTTCGGTTATATGAAGAAAAGCATTATGGTAGATCTGATCCGTGTCTATATCTTCGATCAGCTTTCCTCTTTCATCCGAAAGAACCCAGATTTTGCCCTCAATAACCGATTCGTCCATATCACAAATCCTCCGGACTAACGATACTCCCCTCAACACAAGAAGCGGCCACGACGGCCGGACTGGCCAGGTAGGTTTCTCCCTTCCCCTGTTTTCCGGCAAAATTTCGATTGCCTGTACTGATCTGGACTTCTCCCCTCCCCGTCAAGCCTATGTGTCCATCGGCACATCCTCCACAGCCGGGATTGCTGATGATAGCACCGCATTGAAAAAGGTCATCGATTATTCCTTTCTCAAGCAATTCCCGATAAACTTTCTTGGTTGCCGGCACGATCTTCAGCATGACCCCATCCTTGACTTTTCTCCCTTTTAAAATCTTGGCTGCCTCGCTAAAATCCTCAGTTCGGCCGTTGGTGCAGGAGCCAATAAATCCCGAATCTATCCTGACGCCTTTTAATTCACCGACATCATGAACATTGGTGGGAGAAGATGGGGCTGCCACTTGGGGAGGCATACCGCTCACATCGAAGCTCAGCGTATCCGCATACTCCGCATCATCAGAGCTGGGATAGACGGTCGCCCTTCTTCCTGAAAAGAGTTCCATTTCTTTGCCGAATGAATCATTATAATCTGGGATAAAACCGATAATTCCAGCCATCTCAGTCACCATGCTGCACAATGTAATCCGGCCGGCAAGAGAAAGGGCTTTGACGCCATCACCAAAAAATTCAACCGATTTCAGTGCGGCTTTCTCCGTTCTCAATTTTTTCAGGATAAAAAGAGTCAAATCTTTTGCTGACGCTGGCCAAGAGAGTTCTCCTTTTACAACGACCTTTATTGTCTCTGGCACTTCAAACCAGGTCTGGCCAGTTTTGAAGGCAAAGGTGATATCCACATCTCCCATTCCCTGTCCAAAACACCCTACGGCACCGAGGATATTCAAGTGGCTGTCCGTGCCCACGACTGTTTTTTCCGCGGAAGCCAAGCCCTCTTCCATCAAGACATGTGAGCCTATGCCACGGTCAACATCGTAGACTCGGAATCCATGTTTACGGGCAAAATTTCGGCATATCTGCTGGCTATCCGCATACTTGAGAGTTGAGGCCGGAACGCAGAGATCAAAGGTAAAGAATGTTTTTTCGCTATCGGCCAAATCCGCGCTGCCGTATTCCCTTTCGTAGTTCTTAACAACGTTAGGGCCTCCAAAATCTCGCGCGGAGGTGACATCAAGGCTCATCCAGACTATTTTTCCCGGATAAACCTCATCCTGCGTATGCTTCTGAATGATGGATTCAATGACTGTCTTCCCCATCTTATCCTCGCTCAATACAAAACTCTAATCTTTATCTCCTGAGCAGCTCTTAAAAATTAAAGACCAAAATTATCCAACCCCGGTACAATCCTCTAAGGTGCTTGGCAATCCCGCCAAAGCCAAATCAAATGCTATAATTTCCCGGCTACGGCCCTGGCCACATCAAGGGCCGAAGAATTCCCGCCCAGATCATAGGTTCGGACTTTTCCCTCTTTAATCACCGTAGCAATGGCATTCTCCAAGGCCTGTGCCCTGTCTCTTTCTTGAAGCCAGTCGAGCATCATTTTCGTGGCCAGCAGCATCGCCGTTGGATTGACCTTGTACATTCCCGTATATTTCGGAGCAGATCCGTGCGTGGGCTCGAAAACAGCGTAGTTGTCGCCGATGTTTCCAGAACAAGCAAAGCCCAATCCTCCCACCAGCTGAGCCGACAGGTCTGAGATGATGTCACCGAACAGGTTTTCAGCTACCAGAACGTCATAATCCTGTGGATTTTTAACAAGCCACATGGCCATCGCATCGACATTGGCTTCCCAAAATTCGACATCGGGATACTCTGGGGCCATTTTTCTGGCGATATCCAGAATAAACCCGCCTGTTTCCCTCAGGACGTTGGGTTTCTCAACGATGGTTACAGATTTTCGCCCGTATTTCTGAGCATACTCAAACGCTCTCCTTAAAATTCTCAGGCAGGACTTCCTGGTCATAATCCGAGTGGAAAGAGCAATCTCATCGAGGGGGACATTCTCGAACTTTTTCATTTTTGGATGCACCAAAAGCGCACTCCGCACACTTTCCGGAAGAGGATGGAACTCTACCCCAGCATACATGCCCTCTGTGTTTTCCCTGAAGATCACCAAATCAATGTCGTCACGGTAGTTGAGCGGATTTCCAGGATAAGCCTTGCATGGCCTTAAATTGGTGTAGAGATCAAATTCTTGTCTTAAGCGGACTATGGGGCTGAAATAGGAATATCCCTTGTCCCTAAGCTCCGGGCGGATTTCTTGAAGTGCGTCCTTTTTGGGTTTCGATGTGATAGCCCCAAAAAGGCAGACATCCGTTGTCTTGAGGAGTTGAATGGTCCGGTCGGGCAGAGGGTTTCCTTCCTGACACCAGTATTCCCAGCCGATCTCTCCTTCGACATAATCCGCATCCAACGCCATCTTGTCGAGCACAATCATCGCTGCCTCAATCACTTCCTTGCCGACTCCATCACCCGGAAGTACGGCTATTCTGTATTTTGTCACTGACATCTCCTTTCACTCAGCCAGTTAGAATGGACATGCTTACGCTTAAGCCTCACTTCTCTATTTTTACATCTTCCAGCCTTTTTTTTGTATAAGGGATCAACCCTCCTGCCTCCAAAATCCCAACGACCGATGGAGGAAGTGGAGGAAATGCGTATACACCTTTCTCCGTTATGATTTTTCCTTGTGAAAAATCGATGGCAATCTCCTCGCCACTGGCAATGTTATCGGGAGCATCTTGAGATTGGATCACGAGGAGACCTTGGTTGATAGCGTTTCTGAAGAAGATACGGGCAAAGGATTTAGCGATCACAGCCTTAACACCCGCATATTTTAAACACGTTGCTGCCTGTTCTCGAGAGCTACCGCAGCCAAAATTTCGTCCGGCGACTATGACATCGCCAGGGTGCACTCCAGCCGCAAAATCTGGGTCGAGATCTTCAAGAGCATGCCGTGCCATGTCTTCGGGTTCCAGTATCGAATAGGTGTACTTTCCTGGAAATATGACATCTGTGTTGACGTTATCCCCATACTTCCAGACACGTGATTTGGTCATAAATACATCCTCGGATCCGCTATTTTGCCCTCTATGGCAGAGGCCGCCACAGTGGCCGGAGAAGCTAGATATATTTCCGAATCACGGCTGCCCATGCGGCCGCGAAAATTCCGGTTGGCCGTGCTCAACGCGACCTCTCCTGGGGCGAGAATGCCCTGATGCGCACCGAGACACGGACCACACCCGGGATTCAAAACCACACAACCTGACTCAACGAGATCAGCTAAGAAACCCGCTTTGAGGGCCGTGAGATACTCCTGCCTGGATGCGGGAATCACGAGAACTCTAATAGACCGGGCAACCTTCTTGCCTCTTAAGATATCTGCAGCAGTCTTTAAATCCTCAAATCGTCCGTTCGTGCAGGTACCGATGACAGCCTGATGAAAAGGCGTGCCGAGGACTTCAGTAACTGGACGGACATTATCCACAGTATGCGGGCAGGCGACCTGCGGATCAAGCGACGATAAATCATACTCCAACACATGCTCATAGCTGGCATCGGGATCAGAGAAGACTGGCTCGAACTCGCTCCGGGCACATGTGCTTAAAAATTCAAAAACTTTGCCGTCGGGTGCAAAATACCCGTTCTTTACGCCCATCTCAGCGGCCATGTTTGCCAACACCAGTCGCGAACCAAGACTGAAATGACCGGCTCCTTCGCCCGCAAATTCTACAGCCTTATAATTGGCCCTGTCTGCCCCTTCGTCTCCGATAATTCTCAAGATGATATCCTTGGCTGAAACCCCCGGAGAGAGTCTTCCGTTGAGGTCAATCCTCAGCGTCTCAGGGACACGGAGCCAGATCTCATCCGTAGCCCAAACAGAAGCCACCTCAGACCTTCCTATCCCGGCGGCGAAAGCTCCAAAAGCCCCATAGCTCGTGGTATGGGAATCTGCACCAAGCACAACTTTGCCCGGCATTGCAAACCCCTGCTCCGAAAATACCTGATGGCAGATTCCGAAGTTAATGTCAAAAAAATGATCTATTTTTTGCTTCTCCACAAACTCGCGGATTATTTTATGATTGAGCGCGTACTTCTCCGAAGAGGCGGGAACAACATGATCCAGGATAATGACGATTTTTTGAGGATTACTGACATTTGCGATCCCTAACTTCAGAAACTCCTTTATAATCGCAGCTGAATTGTCATGGGAAAGGATAAAATCAGGGGAAACAGTGACCACCTCTCCTGCGCAGACATCTTTTCCAGCCTTTTGGCTAAGGACTTTTTCTGTGAATGTCTTCCCCAAAAAAATTCTCCAATATGGAATCTACACCTTCAGGGCTTCAAAATTGACAAAATCGGCGTGATTGACGATTATGGCCTCTACCGTTGCCCTGGCGCCATCTCCTTCTTTCGAATGCGCTGCAATGATGTGCAAAACCTCCTCGGGAATGTCGAACTTAGCGGCATAGGCTGCCCCGGAAATGGGATGGCGCAGCAGCTTCCCCTCTTTGCTCTTCACAAATCTTCCATCCCTTTTATCATATTCAAACAACTTGCCCACATCATGGAGCAAGGCACCGGAGAGGAGGTGATCCCTGTTGATAGCAATTCTGTCTTTGTATTCTTCGAGCAGCACATCAGCTATCTCCAGAGAACAGCGTGTAACGGCCCTCGTGTGCGCGATGATGTTGATGGGTGTGCCCTCAATGAGAAGCGTAAAGGGCATCTCCTTTAAATCTTCGACAGTCCACCTCCCCTTATCCATTGCCCCCAACCAAACGGCAATGGTTGCTTCCTGGAGGTCGTCATCGCCAATGTGTTGAAATTCTGGAATCAAAGACAAGAGTTTATTTCGCATTAGAAATCCCGCTCCTTTGGCCCATCGTATTCAAAATCCTGGGGATGGATCTTGCGCATAGGTTTCATTCGCGTCGATTCCTCCTGGATGTGGGCGACCAATCCCGGCACTCTGGCTATGATAAAAAATGCATTCCCGATTTCGGGAGGGATATCCAGGTCACAGAGCACGGCGGCAATCGCACCGTCCACATTGATAGGCAAAGGTCTTCCTGAAATTGCGACAAGGGCTTTCTCAACCGATAGGGCGATTTGGATGTGACGTCCAGCTAAGCCCAACTCCTCTGCTAAGCCAAAGAGCCGTATGGTCCTTGGGTCTTGAGTGTGCAACCGGTGTCCGAAACCCGAGGCTCTTTTTTTCTTATCCTTCATCTCGAGAAGAACTTCCCGGGATGCCTGATCTATGCTGAATCCTTTTTCATCCATCTTTTCCGCGATCTCCTTGAACAGACGCATCCCTTCCTCGATGGCACCCCCATGGTACCTGGAGATGGCCAACACGCCTGCGGCAATCGAGGAGTTCAACTCTGCTCCGGTGGACCTCACGGTCCGTGCCGCCAATACCGAGGGGGGACTGCTGCCGTGATCTACGGAGGAGACAAAAATGGCATCGACAAGTCTTCCCACTTCCGGAGTGGGCATCTCTCCCTTCAGAACAAGATAAATTGCCTGCGAAAAGGAAATCGTCCCCATTAGCTTGTCAAGGGGATATCCTCTCAAAGCAATTCTGTTAGGCTTTACGTCTGTGATGGCCGTTTTCCAGTGCAGATCATCCATCCTTACCTCCCCGATGATTTGGCCAGTCCAACAGCGACCTTGGGTATGTCGGTTAGGGCGTCTACAACATGAACCCCTACCTGCTTCAACCTTGCAACCTTGCTTTCATAAGAGCCTCTCGAGCCCTCGACAATAGCGCCGGCATGGGAAAAGCGTGTTCCTGACTTGGCCGCTTTTCCCCCGATGTAGGCGATCAAAGGTTTAGTGAATTTGCCCTTTTCGATGAGGTCAGCCACTCTTTCTTCCTGGGTGGTCCCGATTTCTCCGAACATGACAGCCAACCGAGTTTGGTCATCTTTCTCGAAAAGCGCCATCACTTCGGGATGGGAGAGCCCGACTACGGCATCACCGCCCACATGAATGATAGTGCTCTGGCCCAATCCCGCATCCGTCAAATAGTAAGAGATGGCAGATGTCATGCCGCCGCTCCTGGAGCTAACCCCGACATCTCCAGGCTGAAACCACTCGCGCGCTCTTTCAGCCCGGCCGCCGATCATTCCGAGAACAGCCTTGCCTGGACTGACCAGACCTAGAGTGTTAGGTCCGACAAAAGAGGCCCCTTTTTCTTTGGCGAACCGAGAAATCTCGAGCACATCGAAAATGGGAACTCGATCAGGAATGATGGCCAGCAACCGCACGCCTGCATCGATCGCCTCAAGGGCTGCATTTCTCACCAACGCTGCCGGAACGAATATCACGCTCACATCGATCTGCCCGCATACCTCCCACGCTTCTTCTACCGTATCAAAGACCGGGATACCGTAAAACTCGCCACCTCCCTTGCCAGGGGTCACGCCGGCCACGACATTGGTTCCGTAATCTTTCATAAGGCGAGTTCTCACCATTCCTTCTCGTCCGGTAATCCCCTGGACCACAACTCGTGATTTTTCATCCACTAATATTGACATAGTGCTCTATCTCGTCTCTTGAATTTCGCCTCGCGGCGCCAAACGAATCATCCTATTTTCCCTGATCCTTAATAACCTGTTCACGATACTCCTTCAAACCGGGAATAGGGAGGTGAATGGTGATGGCATCCTGCTCGTGAAACCGACAGAAAATTTCGCAGGCCAAACATTCCGTGCATTTCCCCTTTTTGGCCTCGTCACTAGAAATGGCGAGGATTGGCTTCCCCTCTTTCAGCTTCAGAACTTTGGGTTCACAGGCATTGATACAGCCCTTTGTGGCGCATTCCTCACATCGGGTATGATCGATGAATATTTTTCCCGTAAACGTATTAAAATCATAGCAGCTCTGACTCACATTTAAATCCTGGATGGGCAAAATGCGATGCGGCGTGTTTTCATTTTCTTCGATCAATTCCTCCATTCTCTCTGCGCAGTGCTCAGGGGAATCATCGCGGCCATACCCCTCCACTTTAGCCGGCAAGTCTGTGCAATATGTGCTGAGAATATCGATGGCTTTTTCTTCAAAATTCCCTCCCAACCTGATCACGGCAGGAATTTTCAGCTGTTCTTCTTGGAAAGCCTTCACCAAACCGCGTGCCGAATGATACTGTTCCTGGCTGGCCACCCCAGAGCCTGAGGCAAAATAGCCTTTTATGTTCGGCTGTGAAAGGATGATTTTAGCGGCACGGTAGACCTTGCTGGCCGCGGGATTGCCGCTGGTGTCGCAGTAATTGGCCAGCTTGAATCCTCTGTTCAGCACAGCATCCATGGACATCATGGAACCTCCACCACCTGCTCCGTTGAATCCGATGAATTTTCCCTCATCAGGGACATCTTCGACCATCTGGAGAAAGTAAAAGGTCCCCCTGTAATCCTTTTCCTCGATGCGATAGGCAATTTTCTCTAATGTGGATGGAGGCCGATCAAATTCTCTGGCAATTTCAATACCCAGTTCAGGATGACGAAAAACGGCATAGTCATCGACAGCCATATGACAATCTGCCGCATAGATCTCCCCGCTTTCGGTCACAACCAGGGGATTGATCTCCGCTGACCGGGCATCGTACTTGTGCGCCACTTTATACAGTTTAGTGAGCACATCAGAAATCCGGAGAAGGGATTTGCCGACAATCCCTGTGCGTCGCACACAATTGCGTGCTTCGTAATCTCTCAAGCCTTTAAAAACATCAACACTGACTTTTGATACTCTGTCGGGATTCTCTCTGGCAATGGCCTCAATTCCTGTGCCCCCGACTGAGCTAAAAATGACGAGCGGGCATTTATCGGCGTCATCGATGACCAATCCGGCAAAATATTCGGTTGCGATCGCCAATTTTTCCTCGACGAGCACTTTATCAACAACAAAATTCTTCACTTGCATCCCCAGTAGTTCTCGGGCCTTCTCTTCAGCTTCTTGAGGTGTGTTAGCGAAACAAACCCCCCCTAATCCAGCTCTCCCTGTTACCCACACTTGAATTTTCAAGACGACAGGCTTTCCCAACCTCTGGGCAATTTCTCTTGCTTCCTCAGGGCTGACGGCTATCCCTCCATCGGGAACTCGGATCCCGGCCTCCGATAAAAGCTTTTTGCTCTGGTACTCATAAAGCCTTGCCACTTCCTCTTTCCTTTTTTTTTATACTGCCTTCAAAACTAAGGACAATATATTATTCAAGTCGTGAGAACATTTGTCAATGGACAATTCCGGATCACATTCTTTTTCAAGATATCTATTTTTACATAGAAATATGGTTTTTTTGGCAACCAAACAGGCCTATCCCACGTATTTATCATATGAGAGGCGAGGTATCCTCGCTGTGAGGGTAGAGATCATGGCTTGATATATGAATGGAGGCGTGAATAAATCTGGGTAGCCATGGCAAAAGAAAGACTTTACAGGAATAGAAGAAAAGAGTCATCTCGGTACATCACCATACATCCAGCATGGCACTCCTTCATTGTGTTTTGCACATCGATGCGCTACGGCGAAATCGAAAAGTTAAAGATTCAAGATGGCCTTCCGATCCTAGCTGAAGAGGCGAGAAAAAAAATCAAATTCCTTGACTGAAGAGGATAATGCCGAAAAGTTGGTTTGAGCTTTTTGAAACTAAAACCAGTCAATTACAGAGATACCTTTCCGAGGGAATCTTCAACATTGACGACGAGGGCAAAATAGGCCTCATCATTCCGAATAAACAGAATGAGCAAAAATTCAAAAAAGCCGTTGTTCATTTTTTCGTTGAGTATTTTTATATGAATGAAAATATCCAACTCAAAGAATTCATGGAATCTCTTGAACGTGCCATTCTCATCAAAATTCTCAGCAAATTCAACGGAAATCAACGGAACACAGCGGAATTTTTAGGATTAAACCACACAACACTGAACCAAAAAATCAAAAAGCACAGCATTCGGTTTAGGAAGACTGCTATCTCAGGCTAATTTCGTTATTCATAAAAGTTGTCGACACTCTCATAAAAAAACTCCTTTCAATCCTATTGACAATATTTTTTCTCATTAGAATTGGTACGTTTATTGCATTATGAATATTCAGATTGAATGGCTAGGGGAAATTAGAGAGCGGAGGTTCCGCGGTGAAAGGTTCAAAACTCTTAGCTACATTCATCCTCATCAGTTCAGCCTTCTTGAGCTGTAAATCCTTTAAAATGGAAATCTACCAGAGTGTAGACATCGATTCTGAACGCGGCTATCTCAGCGCCGCTAACAAAGAGACTTTAGAGGACATACTGGCTGAAATTTGGAATATGGGTTTCTTCAACGACAATCTGCTCAGCAAGGAAGAAATCCTCAACAACAAATACGGCATATTCGGTTCAGGAAGCTCATTGGCTCGTATCACCCAAGGAAGAGCCTGTTTCATTAAAGAACAGGGCTATTCTGACACGATCATGCTGAACAGAAAACTCTTTCCTTATCTGGAAATCGATGCCAACGGTCATTTTGCCACTCATTTTAGAGATCCAAAAATCAAGGTCACTCTCGTGCATGAACTGTTCCACGACTTCTGGCACAACACGCTCAACCTTCAGAAGAGATTTATGTTTGCTTCCGAAACTGAAGTTTTATTTCGTGAGCTCCTGATGGCCAAGACAAGAGAGGACAAACTTCAATTCCTAAAAAAAATTGGATTCTCCCATCCAAAAGAGAAGGATTTCTTGCCCTTTGAAGAATTATTGGTTGTAAAGAAAAATTATACAAATGACAAATTTTTTGGCACGGAACTGTACTCGATAATCGCCGATAGAACCTTTTCGGGTAGAATGATCATTCCCAAACAACTTCGAAAATTCTATGCCGGAATCATATCAGACACATTTCTCCACAAGCGTTATCTCTGAGAAGGAACGGGCAGTAAAACATGGTATGTTTCTTGCAAAGGAAATAAACGCCTGGAAAATGAAAAAAGCAAATAAATCAGAGTGAACAGGAGATAGATGACCTAGTCTCAAGAAGGACTTTTCGCTAACGGCTGACTGAAACAGCAGAGGCTGTTTGAGGCTTCTTGAAGCCTTAAGCAGCCTTTTTTTTTGGGCTTAACAATGAGCAGAGACAGAAAAACAAGAGGAGAAAGAGCTGGACAAGGGCTGGCACATTCGCAGTTTTTCATATCTTTTTTTATTTTCATGCTTTTTTTAGTCACCCCACCCACAAATGCAGAGGAAATTCACAATGCCTCACAGGAAGGAAACTGTGATCAAATAGCCACAATGCTCACAAAAAATCCTGCTTTGGCCAATGCTCTGACTGAAAACGGTTGTACACCCTTGCACTATGCCGCATATGCCGGCCAGGATAAAGCCGCACAACTTCTCATTGCCTGTGGAGCAAAGATAGATTCCCGAGGGAAAAACAGCGGATGGACACCTCTCTTTCTCGCCGTTATGCAGGGATGCACATCCACATTGCGTATTCTTGTCGAGCATGGTGCCGATGTTAACATCACAGACAGCAAGCGGCGCACACCTCTTCATTTCGCAGCGATGCGTGGACATCTCACCACGACGAAATTTCTCATAAATGAAGGATCTCAGCTCAACAGTAGAGATAACTGCGGCCTGACACCACTCCATAATGCCGCCGGCGCCGGTCACATTGATGTCGTTAGGTATTTAATTGAGGAAGGAGCGGATTTCAGACAAATAGACTTTACCGGTCAGACTCCACTCCATGTGGCCGCATGGAACGGATACAAGGACTTGGTGGAGATTCTCCTCCAACTGGGCTTAGGCATAAATGATGAGGATGAACACGGAGACACTCCCCTGCACTTAGCAGCGTTTAGCGGACAGAGCGAAGTTATCAATCTGCTTATCGCCAAAGGTGCTGAGATAAGCCTAAAAAACGGGGCAGGCCAAACTCCCCTCCAAAAAGCATCGTGGGTAGGTCATAAAGATATCGTCGATCTTCTCATATCCAAAGGTGCCGGAGAATTTGAAAAAAAAAGGCGCTAATGAAGACTCATCCGAAAAATCACAAGCCAGCTCATATCCAAAGCCAGCATCTCCAATCCTAGATACCGAGTATTCATCGACAAAACCCTTTGTGCGTTCTCATCATTGCCGCGGCGAGGGCTGTTGCAGGGCATCAGGCCCTAGCCAATTTGAGTCACACAGGATGACGGCATAGACTGAGGCCCCCTAGCGTCTGCGTGATGGCCATAGGCTGGATAACTAATCTAAAGCGAGTCTCAGACCGTTTTAGACGCATGGGAAGGAGGGAGTATCTCCGACGAAAACGGGCCGTGACTTCGCTTTAGCCTTCATGATCTTTTGTTCGTAACGGACTTGGCAGTCCTTATTCCAGCCAAATCTTTACGATTTCCTCGTCCTCGTATACCTCAATAAGGGCTGTCGGGCCCAATTTTTTCAACTCAACAAAGAGCTCTTTGAGATCGATGTCATACTCATCGCGGTTGACTCTCAAATGATCATCATGTGTGCATTTCATCACGAGTTCGATTAGGGAAACGGGTAGAGTGATCTTAACTTTATCCTTTTTTGTCCGGGTATCCGTGACAAGGACCTTGAACCATTTTGCTTCTGTTCCAGGCTGGTATTGTGGATTATCTTTCACGGCCTTTTTGATTGCTTGAATATCGTCGACACGCTCGGCGTGCAGAATACCGATGGCCATAATATTCAAGACAAAAACAACCAAGATCAAAACTGTCTTCTTTCGCATGATATACCTCCTCAATTCAGTCTATCCAAAATTTAAAAACGGATTTTTCCCCTTTTACCTCAACGATATTTCCTCTGACACGCGTGAGTTCCTTGGCGATTTTATCCAGATCATATCCCTCTTCTCTCAACTCCTTTTTAAGGTCTTCGGGGATGGACGAAAGAGCCAGGTCAGCCAGCGCCCAGGGAATGTTCAGGGAAAAATCAGGTTCTTTCTTGCCTTTTTTGTAGACACGAAACTTGAGAATTTTCGCCTCTCTCTCGTACGTCTCCTCTTCATAATCCTGGAGAGCATCAGGATCAATCCGCAAGAGGTAGATTTTAGCCCTATCTCTGAGTTCGGAATCCCTCTCCTCTTCCAAAATTGTCAACAAAACAGGCTTGGCTTTCAGAGCGACTTTTCTGTTCTCAGCTTTGCTGATTTTAAAAGCCGCCCAGTACTTGATCACCTTATTCTCACTCGATAGCCGGCTCTCGATCTCCTTAAGATAGGATTTTTTTCCTTTTTGTTCGTAGAGCTTGAAGGAGAGATCGACGATGGCGATCTCGGACTCCTCCGTCAGGCTTAGGCTGCGCTCATCCAATTTGATATACTTCTTGAATATGCGTAAGGCCTCTGTTTCTTTTCCTCGTTGTTCCTCGAGGCATTTGCCTAAATAAAACACGGCTTCAGAATACCAAGGACTTTCCGGATAGTCTTCGATGACCTCTTCCAGCTTGTTTTGAGCCTTTCTCCACTCTTTGTCAAAAATGAGTATTTTGGCATCCTGGAAGAGCTTTTCATCCCGCTCCTCAAAAAAGGAGGCTTGAAGAGAAATAGAAACAAGGAAAAAAACGATAAGACTGAGGGCTGTTTTTTTCACTTCATACCTCGCTTTCAAGCAATTCTCTCTTCAACAGTTTTATTTTCAATAGAAGCTGATTATCTTCGATTAGATTCTGAATTTTCATCAGATCTTCATCAGAGAGTTGGTCGCTTAGCTGTGATAGCTCAAAAAAGAGCCATTCGATCTGATCACAGATCTCCTTGGCCTTGGCCATGCGAAACTTTTCCAGTTGAGGATTGATGTATTTCTTTTTTGCCAAAAGATCTTTGGCTCTTTGAGAGGATAAACTCTGGCGCCACATTTCGGCCGACCCTTCGGGTGAAGCCTGGACAAAGTCGAGAATCACAAACTGACTTTTCTCCAGGTAATCCAGCGTCTCACGTCTGGCCATCTCGACCTCCACTCTATCCAGAAACTCCTGGGTGACAAAAAACCCTTCTCTAGGCGTTCTTTCCGAGAAAGGCACACGCACAGCCAGAAATGTCACTATCGATCCCAGAAAAAGCCCCAGAAGAAGAGCCGCATACACCGGTTTCAGGTGGGGCCGGAGAAGAAGACTGAAAAAAGTCCGGATTCTTGACTGAGAGATAGGAGATTTTTGATTTTCAAACACAAATTCGGCTATTCGTTCGGGGGTAATTTCCCAGTCAACTGAGTCCATCGCTTTGGCGATATCGGGATGAAGAGAATCTGCCTCTTGGACAATCCGCTCGAAACCCGAAAGCTCATCGCGACATTGTTCGCAGGTTTGAAGATGCTTTTTGAGCTGCGTTTGCCTGTATGCATCCAGCTCTCCGTAGAGGAAAGCGACCAAGTCCTTTGTGTGTATTTTGCAATCCTTCATGATTGATCCTCCATATAAGGAGTCATTAAAACTCTCAAATTCTTTACCGCCTTGAAATGAAGGGATTTCACCGTACCCAAAGAAATGCTTAATATCTGTGCGATCTCCTTGTAATCAAGGTTGTTGTAGTGTCTCATCACAAAAATCAACCTCTGTCTTTCCGTGAGCTTTTTCAGGCATTCGGTAAAAATGCCCCTTAGGTCTGATGAGCTCAGAGTAATATCATAATCGGCGATGGGATTATTCAACTCATCCAGGCTTTTTTCTTGTTTGTGATCTTTGTTTTTTCCGTAGTTTTTACGGTAGTAATCGATGCAGAGGTTCTTGGCAATCTGGAGAAGCCAGTTTTGAAAATTCCGATCCGGGTGATACATGTTCACCTTCTGATAAAGTCTCAAAAACGTCTCCTGAACAATATCCATGGCGTCTTCACTGTTGCGAAAATACGAATAAGCTAAGAGATAAACCTTTTTCTGATAAAGGCGGGTAACGGCCATGAAAGCTTCCCTGTCACCGCCCTTGATTCTATCAACCAGTGTGTAGATGTCATCATGGGCTTGGCCTCTAAGGTATTCCATCTTATTCAAAAGGTAACGCGAATGTGCGTTCAACGGCTCAATCAAGCCAAATCAAGACATTGTTCTGTTCATCCTCAATCTCGACCAGCAAGCCTGGGCCAATTTGCTCAAGCTCTTTGATATCCCTCCAATCGATATCGTACCTTTCATCTCTATCAAAGGACTCATCACCAGAGTCCATGATTCCTATATCCATACAGCTGTTCACAAGCCAAAAGGGCGCTGAGATTCTGACCAATTCCCGTTCTTGTTCTTTATAAATTAAAAGGTGGATTCTTCGCGACCGGCCTTGACGATCAGGATGGCGCTCGTGAATCTTTTCGATTTTTGCGTAAGCCTTGTCGAAATAGCGGTCAGGGTTTTCGACATTTTTGATAATTCTGACAGTAAAACAACCTGATGCCAGCATAAACATCGCCAGGATGAGGAGGCCTTGGATTATGCGTCTTGGGTTTTTCATTTTTATCCTCATTCATGGTTTTCACATCCTTCTACGGATGGATTGTTGAAAAGGTTCACGGCACTAAGAGAAACGCAAGAGATTGAACAAGACCCCCAAAATACGTTTTCGAATTCAGCAAAAATGTGTTAAAGATCCGCTATCTGTACCGAACCCACTTGACGATCTCGGCAAAATTAGGCCGTTTTCCGTACATCAAAATCCCAATCCGATAGATTTTAGCCGTGATCCAGATCATGAACAGTGTTGTCAGCACAAGGAGGAGGATGGAGGCAGCGATTTGGATAAAAGGCGGGAGAAGGACACAGATCCTGAGCAGCATCAAAATGGGAGAAAAGAAAGGAATTACAGATAAAATGACAGAGAGAGTGCTGTTAGGACTTCGGATGATGAACATCATCAACAGAATGGGGATGATCAAGAACATGGTCACGGGCATGATAAGGTTCTGGGCTTCCTTTTCCGAGTTAACCATGGATCCTATTGCTGCGTACATGGTGGCGTAGAGAAAGTAGCCGCCAATAAAAAACAGGACAAAGTAAATAAAGATGTAGGAGGGAATGGAGGGCATCTCGAAAGCTGCAGCGGCAGGAAATGCACGAGTGATCATGCTCTTGCTGTAGCGAGTGGCGGCAAGTCCGAAAACCACCCAGATCGCATACTGGGTGAATCCGACGGCTGCGATTCCCACTATTTTGCCCGCCATAAGCTGGAAGGGCCTCATCGACGACAGGACAATCTCAACCATACGTGAGGTTTTTTCTTCAATCACACCCCGGAGGATGATCTGGCCGTAGAATATGAGTGTCATGTAGAGGATGAGCACGAGAACATAAGACAAAATGAAAGTCCCTCCCGTATCTTTTTCCACTCCGCGTGTTGTTACCTTTTTCGTCGACAACCCGACAGGCCTCATGAATTCGCTTATTTTGGCCGGATCGAGCCCTTCTCCCCTCAGCCGTTTTCCGATAACAATACTGCTCAAGGCGCTCCCGATATTCCCTCTTTTGTTGAAGTCAGAAACATGCTCGGCCACATACTCCGCTTCCCCACCGCTGGATATGTCTTTGGGAATGTGTATATAGGCGTTGAGTTCTTTGGCTAAAACTTTGTTGTTCAACTGCTGTTTGAGCTCTTCCACATCCGGGCCCGGTTCAAAGTTGATAAGGAGATATCGGCGTGTGCCATCCTTCAATTTTTGGTCGAGCTTCTCATCCAGCTCCATGAAAATCTCTCGGGTTTCATCGATAACGCCAATTTCCTCCTGCTGGTCTATGGCCACAAACTGGAGAGCTACGGGGATCACGATCAAAGCCAGCATGAAAACCGGCCCAAGAATCGTGCCGATGATGAAGCCTTTCGTCCGGACGATCTGGATGTATTCTCTTTTAATGACTGACAGTATTTTCTTCATCTTGGACGCCCACTTTCTCGATAAAAATCGCATTCAGAGTCGGCTCTCTCACCTCAAACTTGTTAACCCTGATGTGTCCCACAATTCTGTTAAGCAGCCGTTGGGGATCTGCCTGTTCCTTTAATTTGATCTCCATATACTTCCCGTAATCATCAATCTTGCTGATTTCATCAAAGCCCTTGATGATACCCGGATCTCCCTCATAATCCAAAAGGATGGTATTCTTCCCGTAATGTTTTTTGATCTGATTCAGACTACCTTCCAGTACCATCTCGGCTCTGTTGATGAGACAGATGTTGTCACAGATCATTTCTACCTGTTCCATTCTGTGTGTGGAAAAGATGATGGACTTTCCGTCCGCCTTCATTTCAAGCATGATGTCCTTGAGCAGTTTGGTGTTGACCGGGTCGAGCCCGCTGAAAGGCTCATCGAGGATGATAAGCTCAGGCCCATGCACGACAGTGGCGATGAACTGGACTTTTTGTTGCATCCCCCGAGAAAGCTCCTCCACTTTTTTGAGTTTCCAATCAATCAGTTCAAACCTCTTCAGCCAGTAATCAATCTGAGTCCTAGCCTCTTGACCTGATAAACCCTTCAATTCAGCCAGAAATAAAAGGAGTTCCCCCACTTTCATTTTGGGGTAAAGCCCTCTGTCCTCAGGGAGGTATCCAATTTTTTCTTTCATGTCCTCATCGATTGTCCGCTCCAGCACTTTAATCGAGCCCTGGTCGGGAATAATGATGTTCATCACCATCCGGATAGTGGTGGTTTTTCCCGCGCCGTTGGGACCCAAGAGCCCGTATATCGTTCCCTCAGGAATACTGAATGATAGGTTTTTTACGGCATAAAAATCGCCAAAGCGTTTCGTGATGCTGTTGAGCTCAAGCGCATTCATGTCTAGAATCCTTTCCGCTATCTCTGGAATAACCAGACTTGGACATACTATATCATAAACCAAGGCATTTCATACAGAATCGACATTATCTATCCCTGCGATTCTTGCTCTAATTCTGAAAAATTGCTCTATGCCTTCTCAGCACTTTTCACGTATTAACCAGGAGAGCGATTTTTGTTATAGTAAGAACTTAAATAATACTGAGGAGTTAGAATGAAAAGAGGAACATATGTTTTAATCATATTTTTGATATTTTTTATCCTGATCATAGCGGCATTCGCCTCCCTTTTCTTTTTTGAAATGGCACAGCCCGTTGCTGTTAAGCCCAACACCTATCTTGAAATTCCCCTTTCCGGCTCTCTGGAAGAGCGGCCTGTGTCCGATTTTATGATGAGCTATTTTTCAAGCGGAGAAGCCCTCTCGCTACATGACATCTGGCTAAACGTTCATAAGGCCAAAGCCGACAGGAACATCAAAGGCATTCTTCTTCGTCTTGGTTCGCTTGGCTGCGACTGGGCAAAAACAAACGAAATCAGAAACCTGGTGCTGGATTTCAGACAGTCAGGAAAAAAGGTTTATGCCTACATTCAGGAGACGCTCGACTTTGATAAAGAATATTATCTGGCCACAGCTTGTGACCGCATTATCCTCCATCCTCTCGGATCCCTCTTCATCAACGGGATCGGAGGGCAAATACCGTTCCTTAAAGGAGCATTGGACAAGCTGGGGATCGAAGTGGAAGTGGAGCGAGTCGAGGAATTCAAAACAGCTTACAACATGTTTACCGAAGAAGGATTCACGGAAAACCACAGAGAGATGATGGAATCTCTCTATGAGAGCCTCTTTAGTCGATACATCCAGACCATTGGCAGAGCTCGAGGTAAGGATGACGATGAAATGAGAAGGATCATCGATCAGGGGATTTTCCATGCCGAGAAAGCCAAGGCACTGTCATTGGTTGATGATCTTCTCTATGAAGATGAGTTGGAAGAGCTTCTCAAAGACGGAAAGATGAAGGTGCGGCGGATTAGCCACGCACAGTACTTGAAATCAAGGGATGCCTCTTCTGGACTGAACAGAGGCAAAAAGATAGCTTTGATCTACGGCGTTGGCCCCATCCATACCGGCGAAAGCATTAAAGGGCAATCCATGGGAAGCAGCACATTGAGCCGGTGGCTAAAAAAAGCGAGGATTGACAAATCCATCATGGCCGTTGTGTTTCGAGTGGACAGCCCCGGAGGTTCGGCAGTGGGGTCAGACATCATCGGACGAGAGGTGGCGCTGACAAAAAAGCAGAAGCCTGTCATCGTTTCCATGTCAGACATGGCCGGATCGGGTGGATATTGGGTTGCCATGGATGCCCACAAAATCGTGGCTCACCCCCAAACCCTGACAGGTTCGATCGGCGTCATATTTGGCAAGTTTAACCTCGTTAAGCTCTATGAGAAACTGGGAATCTCCTCTGAGAAACTCAATTACGGACAAAATGCGGATATGTTTTCTTCCTTTCGACGATTGACGCCTGATGAGCGACTCCTCCTGAAGGAGCAGATTTTGTGGAGTTATGATCATTTCATCTCAAAAGTTGCATCGGGACGTAAAATGACCAAGGCAGAGATCGATAAAGTCGGCAGAGGCCGGGTCTGGACCGGGAGTCAGGCACGAGACATCGGCCTTATCGATGACCTTGGAGGCTTGACCGAAGCCCTGATGTTGGCAAAGGAAAAAGCCGGTATCCCGGCAGACGAGAGTGTTCGTCTTGTCGTATGGCCCAAAAAAACCTCCTTTTGGAAATCAATCCTGCAAAAACCGCAGGCAACTATGAACCTTATCTCCAGTCGAGCCATGGGAAAATGGATCAAAACGCTGGAGATTCTCAAAAAGGAGAGGATTCTTGCCCTCATGCCTCTGATGATTGCACCAGAATAAGCTCTGCTTATTCCTCTGGATTCTTCGTCGTTCCATTTTTTAGTCACGCACTCCTATGAAGAGCCCGAATAAGCACTGACTGAGTGGGGTTACTTGATCGATCTCTAGTAAGCATAGGAATCAGGGCAGATGGTTTTAAACTCGCACAGATTGCAGTTGTGCCAGTCAGGTTTGGCGGCATATTCTTCAGCTCTTATCCCCGACTCTGCCTCTAGAATGCTATCCATCGCCTTCTTCCGCTCCTTTTCACCTTTGATGGCACGTCCAACTATGTTTGATTCTAAAAAATAAAGTCGAGTTTCTTTGAGCGGTAAACTTTGAGTTTTTTCAAAAGAAAGCGCATACAAATCCATTTGGAGGCTTTGCCGTGTCCTTCTGTCTGCTTCCTTTTGGTCTTTTATGCTTGTCGCTTTAAAATCGATAATGACGGCTCCGTCGTCGAATGAATCCACCCTATCCCAGCGGCCGCTAAATTTCAGGCGATCGTACTGCCACCGGAAGGATTTTTCCAAAAAAAGAGGGGTTCGATTTTTAGCTTCTTCCCTCCGATAAAAAGAACGGAGGGCCTTTTCTCCTTCCGCTTTCCTCATTTCTTCATGCTCTCGGCTTAAAAAGCCTTCATTCACCCATCGGGTACGAAATTCGTTGATAAAATCCTCTTCGTTGACCTTCTTTCCTATCATCCTGTTTTTCAAATAGTAGTGAATCATGGTGTGCATCACCCGACCATAAACCAGATTGTGGTGCGGAAGGACAGGTATCCGCACCACATGTCTGTACTTGTATCTGAGAGGGCATGTCAGGTAGTCATCAACCTGAAAAAAGCTGAGATTCAGAACACCCCTCTCCTTGACCTTTGGCAGATGCGTGGGTTTGGAGGCTCTCGGCGCATAACGCTCAATCTCTTCCAGAGGAGATGAGCGCAGAGTTTCTTCAGGAGACTTAGGAAGATCTAGAGCCTCAAGCACAAAGGGGCTGACTTTTTTCAGCCTCTTAACTCCGTAATCCTTCGCCCAAACCAAATAAAGAAGTTTTTTAGCGCGAGTCATACCCACATAAAAAAGGCGTCGTTCTTCCTGTATAGAGTTATCCAGGCGGGGCAAATCTTCCTTCAGCAAACCATCGGGCACAGGAATCTTTTCCTTCCTCTGACGCCCCGGAAACCGATCCGCGATCAAACTAACCATAAAGACAATAGCAAATTCCAAACCCTTTGCTTTATGGACAGTGAGTACATTGACAGCTTCGTCTTCCATTTCAGCCTCTGCCGAAGCCGGGTTATCCCCGACCTGCTGCAAAAGTTCTAGGTGCCTGGCAAAGGCATAGGCTGAATCATCGTTACTCAACTCAGAAAAATTTCGGACTTTGTCAAAGAAGATACGGATATTTTTAATTCTCAACTCACCTAAGAGGCCTCCCATTTCCACAAGAGTCCGGAGAATTCCCGATCGCTCAAGAAACGAATACAGAACCCGGCCTGCATTTTGAGTGCTGGCCAGTTGAATGAAATAAAGCAAATCCTGGTAAATTCTCTTTACCTTTGTCTCGCTGACAGCAGATATCTCAACTGGACGGCTCCCTTCAAACACCAATCGAAATACCTGATGCAACGGCAAGTGTTTTTTTTGAGCAAAATTGGAGAGCTTCGTGAGATCATAGGGTTCGACTTGATAGGCTTCGGAAAGAGAGAGATAAAACAGACTTCGGCTATCATCGAAATCAGTCAGTGCTCTTATGAAGGCCACGCAAATCCGCACTTCCTCTTGAGCGAAGAGCCCTCGACTCCCCGAAAACCTGAAGGGAATTTCCTTCATGTTGAAGGCTCTGAGGAATGGATCGGCATCGGCATTCCGTCTGACCAACAGAGCCATTTCGCTGTAGTTGAATCCCTCATTTTTTTTCTCCTGGATGATCTCTGCCACTTTGTCCGCCTCATGAGAGATGGTGTCAAATTGGAGAAGATGGATGCTTTTGCCTTCGGCTGTGACGGTGGACCCAAGCCGCTTGTCAATCTCTTCCTGGACTTCAAGTCGATCCGGATTGTTATGCTGGATTAGCTGGTAAGAAGCATCGAGAATGTCTTGAGTTGAACGGTAATTCTTGGTCAGGACAACCTTTTTGGCTTCGGGATACACATTTCGAAAGTTTTGAATGTTGCTCAACGAAGCTCCTCTGAAACGGAAAATGCTCTGGTCGTCATCCCCGACAACAGTCAAATTGCGGTGCCCGGCAGAGAGAAGTTTAAGTAACTCAAACTGAATATAATTCGTATCCTGAAATTCATCCACGAGGATATATTTGTATTTTTTTTGGAATTCCTCAAGGACAGATGGATGATTTCTGAAAAGATCAACAGTCAAAACCACCTGGTCTTCAAAATCAATTTTTCCTGTTGCTGCCAGAAGGCTCTGGTATTTCTTGTATATTGATCCCATTTCCGAATGTTTCGCTGCCATTTCACGCTCCGCTGCAGTGGAGGCGGATCTCTTGAGTGCTCTGGCAAAGGCGATATACTCATCCGGCTTGATATCTTCCTGCTTCAGTCTTTTTATCGCTGAAAGAATTTCCTGGATATGCCTGGTCGGAGAACTCAGCGGCAAATAATGCTTTAGGGGAAAATCAAAAAGATTTTCCCGTAAAAATATGGCCTGCTCCACATCGTCTAAAAGCTTAAAATCCAAAAAATATCCCAGCTCATGGATGTAGCTCCGGAGCACCCTCTCCCCAAAAGAGTTGAAAGTACTGATTTCAACATACGAATAGCTGTAGGGAATCAAGAGGTCTACTCGCTCTTCCATCTCGCTGGCAGCTTTCTCTGTGAAAGTGACAGCTAAAATCTCCTCAGGTTTTGCAGCTTTCGAGGCTACCAGGTTGGCTATCCGGTGAGTAATGACTTTTGTCTTGCCTGTGCCTGCTCCGGCAATGATGAGAAGAGGGCCATTACCGTGGACAACGGCATCCCTCTGTTCTTTGTTCAGCTCCCGTAATAAAACGTTCATCCTATATCAAAGATAATTGCCTTCGCCTAAAATCTGAACAATGACTCGTGTTTCTTTCTGGTTCATCCTACGAATGAGTACTTGGTGGACAAAACACAGATGAACCTTCCTTCTTATCGAGGAGAGGAAGCGAATAATAGGGTCTGGTCTACTCCAAACGGAGGATTCGAGCCCATGGGCTCAGATCATGAATCACTGGAAGATGATGACAAGCTCATCCGGTTTCATCAACCAAAGTTTCTCTCTTGCCTTCTCTTCCACTGCTTGGGGATTGTCTCTGAGTTCCTGAATATCACGGACCAGTTTCTGTTTCCTTTCTAAAAGTAAGGCTCTTTCCTGAATCAGCGAATCACGCTTTTGTTGAGCCTGATAAACCTCAATCAATCCCCTCTCTCCAAAAAATGATGCAATCAGAAAGACGAGAAAAATAAACCCTGCCCCTGAGAAAAAGACTTTTTTCCTGAGGGACACGGCTGGCTTACCTCTTTGTCTCATTCTGAAAGCTGCTCCAGCGCTGATTTCAAAAGACTGTCGACTTCTTTTTGAGTTCCCGCTTCGGCATAGCAGCGAATGAGTGGTTCTGTTCCCGAGCAGCGCACCAAAACCCAGTCATCATTGCTGAAATCCAGTTTGATACCATCAATTGATTCGACGTTGATGATTTTTCTTTTGTTCAACTCTGAGGGGGGATTCTTCCTCAACTTTTTCAGCTTCTTCTCCCTCTTGAGGGTCAGAGGAACATCCGTGTGCTTGGCCATCCTCTTTCCGTATTTCTTGAACAATTCCGCAGTCTGGACGGAGAGAGGCATTCCTCGAACGGCAATCATCTCCGCGACCAGCAGGCCGGCAATGATTCCATCTTTTTCAGGAATATGATCTTTCAGGGCAATGCAAGCACTCTCCTCTCCACCGAAGATGATTTCCCCCTTCAAGAATAGATTGGCCAGATATTTAAATCCGACTGGGGTTTTGTAGAGGGGAAGATTGTGTTTTCTTGCGATGCGATCAATAAGATGAGTTGTGGCAACTGAGCGGGCAACGCCTCCTTTCCATTTTTTTTCCTGGATCAGATACTCAAGTAGAAGTGATAAGACGATATTGGGATTAAGAAATCGGCCCTTGTCATCGACTATCCCGAACCGATCTCCATCACAGTCTGTGGCAATTCCCAGCTGGCAGTTTTTTTCTTTAATCAGTTTTTTCAGCTCTCCAAGGTTTTCCACAGTACAGGAAGGATTGATGCCGCCAAAATAGGGGTCGATATAGCCATGAAGCTCTTCGACGGGAATGTGATTCTCTTCCAAGATCTCATCCAAGTATTCTCGGCTTGTTCCGTAGAGTGAATCGGTTGCTATCCTCAGCTTTGATTTCCGGATGAGCTCAAAGTTAATTTTACCTTGGATGTAGGCCAAATAATCCTTCTGGAGATTAATTCTATCAATGAACTCTGCTTTGGGATAATAAGGACAAAAAGAAAAATTCTTCAACAATGATTTTATTTCTTTTTCCAACTCATCAGTCACTTCAGGGAGCGCGGGAGCACCTGTCTTCACGTTGAATTTCAAGCCGTTGTATTCGGGGGGATTGAAGGATGCCGTGAAGTTAATTCCTCCGTGCGCACCTCTCTTTATCAACTGTAACGCATGAGCCTGAGAAGGGGCATCCCTATCTGACAGGAAAACAAAGAACTGGTTGTGGGAGAGGACTTTGGCCGCTTCAAAAGCAAATCGTTCGGACAGAAACCTTGTGTCATAATTTACGAGGACAGAAATCTGTTCGTCAGGATACTTCTTTTTCAGGTAATTGGCGATCGCCTGAACAACAATTCTAACATTCTGAAAAGTGAACTCTTCCCCCATTATGGCCCGCCAGCCAGAAGTGCCAAATTTAATCATCTCTGTTTGATTCTCAAATTAGCACAGTTATATGGCAAATTCAACCCAAAATCCTTAATATATAAAAGGTGGATAAGGCAAATTTCCGGCTCTATCTGGGGATATTCCTGGTCTCCGCATCAACCCTTTGCCTGGAAATTTCGTTAACCAGGTATTTTAGCATCACTAAACAGTATCACTTTGCCTTTTTTGTCGTTAGCATTGCATTTCTTGGATTTGGAGCGAGCGGATCCTTCCTCTCCCTGTCAAAAAAGATGTCCAGCAAAGATCCTGAGAGAGTTTTATCTTCCACATCTCTTCTCTTCGCTGTGTCCATCTTTCTGAGTTTCATCGTAACAAATGCCATCCCCTTCGACGTCTTCAGGTTGGTCTGGGAAAGGCATCAAATTTTTTATATTATTCTCTATTATTTCCTGTTGAGTATTCCCTTTCTCTTTGCAGGATTGACAATCTCCTTTGCGCTCTCCAAGATGCCGCAGCTGGTGAACAAAATCTACTTTTTTGACCTGGTAGGGGCCGGATGCGGAACCTTAATGGCTGTGTTCATCTTTTTCCCCAAGGGAGACCGGGGTGTGATTCTCATCATTGTCTTATTCGCCCTTTGCGCTTCGATGTCCTTCGGCTTTCGGAGACATTTGCTATTCAGGAGTGCTCTCATCATCCTGGTGTTGATAAGTATCGTCCTCATCTTGGCCTCTCCCGCTTGGCTCAGCTTTAGGATATCACCCTTCAAAGGCCTTCCTTTGGCCCTGCGGTATTCAGAGGCAAAAATTGTCATCACCAAATGGAACAGTATTTCGAGGATTGATGTACTCGAATCTCCCCTAATCCGTTTTGCTCCGGGCCTTAGCCTTACATTCCAGAACAAACTGCCCGATCAGGTTGGATTGTCCATAGACGGCGGCGAATTGACAGCTGTGACCCGTCTTCACGACCGTGATGAAGCCGCCATGGATTTCCTCTCTTTTATGCCTTCTTCCTTTCCTTATCAGCTTGCACGAAAACTTCGAGTCCTCATCATCGCACCCAAAGGTGGAGTGGATGTCTTGGCTGCACATGTCAATAAAGCTGAGCGAATCAAAGTCATCGAAAACAATCCTCTGATCGAAAAAATTCTTCGGCAAGAATTGTCAGCTTACACAGGAGGACTTTACAGCACCAAATCCCTTGCTGTCATTTCCTCTAACATCCGGACATCTATCAAAAATGAAACGGATCCCTATGATCTAATCGTTTTGAGCTTAACGGATATTCTGGGTGCTGCTGGAACAGGTCTCTACGGATTCGGAGAAAAACATCTGTTCACCATTGAGTCCTTCGAGAGCATTCTGGATAAGCTGGCTCCAAACGGCATTGCCAGCATGACTTTGTACCTGCTTCCACCCCCTCGCCAAGAGCTGAGGACCCTGTCGACATGGATTACAGCCCTCGAAAACAAGGGGAAAAATCCGAAAGAGCACCTTCTTTCCCTTAGGAGCTGGGGAACCATCAGCTATTTCATCAAAAATCGGCCCTTCTCTCCGACTGAGATACAGGTCATGAAGGATTTCGCAGAGAAGAATCTTTTTGACCTCGTCTACTATCCTGGGATCCGGCCAGAGGAAGCGAACATTCACAACAGGTTTGAAAAGCCTCTATACTACAACTACTGCCAGAATTTACTTTCTCCTGAAAAAAGAGCAACATTTTATAAAAACTACCTCTTCCAAGTTCATCCCGTATCGGATGACAGGCCTTTCTTCAACAATTTCTTCAAGGCTGGAAAAATCAAACAAGCCTATGAATCATTCGGACAAAAGTGGCTTCCCTTCCTTCAGGGAGAATTCATCATTCCGCTCATACTGCTCCAAGCTCTAGTTGTTGCCTCTCTTATGATCTTGGCTCCTCTTCTGAGGCTGAAAAGAGGGATCGCAGGAGAAGGCCGGCTATTCTGGAAGGTTTTTATGTATTTCGGTCTGATAGGAATGGGATTTATGTTCGTAGAGATCACTTTTATTCAGAAATTCATCCTAATTTTAGGGCACCCTCTCTATTCCATATCTCTCATTATTTTTTCTCTCCTGCTTTCTTCCGGTTTAGGGAGCCTTTTCTCCAAAAAGGTGCTTCACAGAAACGTGACCACCAACCTGAGACGGAGCATCATAATTTGCAGCGGCCTGATCTTCTTATCGCTGGTTTTATTCCCAATCCTTTACAGGCACGCTACGGGATTACCTTTGGTTTTTAAAGGCATTCTGACTTTGCTCTTTATATTTCCCCTTGGTTTTATCATGGGATTTCCCTTTCCAACCGGAATCGGATTTTTGGAAAAAAAGGCAAGACACCTCATTCCATGGGCATGGGCCACCAACGCCTTCTCATCTGTCATCAACTCCGTTTTGGCACTCCTAGTAGCGTTCGAAGGCGGATATTCCCTCGTGCTGCTGATGGCGGGCTGTTGTTATTTGCTCACGCTGCCCTTCCTCAATTGGAGCTCCGGTAAGTGATCTTGTCCTTTTCGCTGCTGCTGACGGGGAGCATTCACACGACAAAAGGACCGTATGTAAAGACAGCAAATCCCGGAGTTCAGACTCACTCTCGCTTCTGTGCTTCTCCAGTCATGGGTACAAAACGGACGCCGAGGACATGTCTTACTCTAGGCTGTCCGTTGATTTTGGTGACCAGAGTTAACGTCTGGGAGTAGAGAGTGCTCCCCAATGGAATGATCAACCTTCCTCCCTCCTTCAATTGGTTCAACAGAGGCGGTGGAACATGATTAGCCGCACAAGTGACAATAATGGCATCAAAAGGCGCGTGTTCCTCCCAGCCAAAATACCCATCCCCGTGTTTCACGTTCACCTGCGCGTAATTCAGACTTTTCAATGTATCGGAAGCCTTGCGAGAAAGTTTTTCCTTAATTTCTATCGAAAACACATATTCCGTCAAGTGCGCTAAAACTGCGGCCTGATATCCTGAGCCAGTCCCAATCTCCAAGACCTTTTCTCCCCGTTGCAAATCGAGATATTGAGTCATCAAGGCCACAATATAGGGCTGAGAGATGGTCTGCCCTTCGTCAATCGGCAAAGGATGATCCGCATAGGCTTGATTTTGGTATCGCTTTGGCACGAAGAGATGTCGAGGGACCTTTTGCATAGCCTCAAGAACTTCTTCATCGGTGATGTCGCGCGCTGCCAGTTGTCTCTGCACCATCTCATTTCGTCTTTGTGTGTACTTGTCTTCCTCAGCATAAAGCAGCAAGACACAACTTATGAAAAGAAATGCGAAGATGCTTGAAATGGAATGTTCTCTGTTCATGGGAATCAAAATCGTTTTTTACTATATAATATAAGGTATAAAACTTCAATCGCCCTCTCCGGGATTAAACGCCTCTCTCGAAAGAGTGAGATGCTATCTCATCTTCCTCGATAGGATGATTTTTCACCTGAACTGGAACGTCCATGGGACAGAGGGGAAAAAGGGGGTTCCCCCACTTGAACCCTATGGGGAGGCCGGAGGTGTTCTCGGAGGCCAGGGACAGGCACACACCGGAATTCATAATTATCCAAGTTAAGGGATTGGATCTTTTTAATAATTCATCTAGGTAACCCTTAAGGGTGATACGGCGACAGAAAAAATCACCTTAGAAATCCTCTTTACAGGTGATTGACGACCTTCTGGGGTTCTGCAAACATAGTGGCAAACGAAATCAAAAGCAGCAAGGATATTGGAGAAGAGCAAAGTTTTTTGGTTTGACAAAGCTAATGTTTTTTGATAATTACATAAACAAGTCGACAAGTTCAGTTAGCTATGCTCAATTCACTATGAAAAGAACAGCTGTATACCCTGGCTCATTCGATCCTATCACAAACGGACATGTCGATATTATCAACAGGGGCTTGAAGATCTTCGAGCGAATTATTGTGGCTGTCCTGGAAAATCCCAAAAAAAGGCCCTTATTTGCGACTAAAGAAAGAGTAAGGATGATTGAAGCGATTTTTGCCGATCACAAAAACATCGAAGTCAAGTCTTTTGGAGGACTTCTCGTTGATTTTGTCAAAGAAAACAATGCTCAGGTTGTCATTAGAGGCCTCCGCGCCATTTCTGATTTCGAATACGAATTTCAGATGACACTCATGAATCGCAAGCTCAACCCTGAGATCGAAACACTCTTTATGATGCCCAACATCAGTTATTCTTTCTTGAGCTCAAACCTCGTGAAAGAAGTTTCCATGCTTGGCGGGCATCTGATGGGACTTGTTCCTGAGGACATAGAAAAAAAATTGCATGACGCATATAAAAGGAATCCAAAACGACTCAATAAAAAAGAGGATTAATATGTTGGGATTAGGACGAGACAAAGGTTTGGTTGGAGTTGACATTGGGTCTTACTCCATAAAGGCGGTCGAACTCAAATCAAAGAAAAAAGAGGGAGAACTGCAGTATGAAGTAAGGAAAATTGGATACGAATTACTTCCTCACGACGCTATAGTCGAAGGGACCATCATCGATTCTGCCGCTGTTGTTGAAACGATCAAAATGGTTTTTGACGAAAACAAAATCACAAACAGGAATGTGGTCATTTCTATCTCGGGGAACTCGGTCATTATCAAGAAAATCGCTCTGCCGGCCATGGAAACGGAAGAACTCGCGGAATCCATAATTTGGGAAGCGAAGCACAATATCCCCTACCCTTATGACGAAACGAATGTTGATTACGCAATCCTCAAACCTGCTCCACATTCTGGAGAAAGGAGCCTGGACATTCTCCTGGTAGCTGCGAAAAAAGACAAGATTGCCAACTACAGCAACGTCGTCAATCAAGCACGAAAAAACCTGGAAGCCATAGAAGTTGACGTGTTTGCCCTGCAGAATGCCATGGAATACAATTACCCTGAAATTCTAAACGAAAAAACGGTGGCCATGATCAATCTTGGCGCCAACATCACCAATGTCATCATCATCGAAAAAACAATACCTCAGTTATTCAGAGACCTCTCAATCGGAGGATCTTTCTTTACTGAAAACCTGAGCAAAGACTTGAACATCAGCTTTGATGAAGCGGAAAAAGTTCTCAAGGGACTTCCTGTTAAGGAAATTCAACCTGAGCAACTGCAGACTGTGCTGGAAATGAACATCCAGAATTTGTTGGAGGAGATTGAAAAAACATTTTCTTTTTACGAAGCCGGGGAGAAAAAGGACAAGAAGATTGAACACGTATTCCTGAGCGGTGGGCTATCAAAACTCAAAGACTTGTCAGAGAATTTCGAGAAAAAATTTAACATCAAAACTGAAATTTTTAACCCGTTTCGCAGAATTTCTTTCGATGAAAAGAAATTCGATAACATCTATTTCGAGGAAATGGCCACTCTTTTCGGAGTAGCCACTGGCCTTGCAACAAGAAAAACGGAATAAACAATGATCAGGATAAACTTATTAAAACCTGAACGAAGAGAAATCAAAGAGGCGCCCATGGCGCCGACTCCAGAGTTTAAGGAGAAGAGAAAGCAGCCATGGGCAGCGTTGTTGATTATCGTTGCCCTCATCGCTGTGGTCGTACTCTTCTTCTATCAACGAAACACTCTCGCACGCGAGCAGAATCTATTAAGAGCTGCACAAGAAGAAAAAAAGAGCCTTCAAGATGTCGTTGTCAAGCTGGAAGAGCTTGAAAGGCAGAGGAACCTTTTTCAAAGAAAAATCAGAGTTATCACGCAACTTCAAGCACGCCAAGAGAACGCCGTCATCATTATGGACGAACTCAGCAAGAATCTGCCAAACTGGGTCTGGCTGACCGAGCTCTCCTTCATTTCCCAAGGCGTACGGATAAAGGGGAGAGCCATCTCTAACAACCTCATCGCTGATTACATCTACAACCTGGAAAAAAGCGAACACTTCTATGATGTCAATCTCATCTCTTCGACCCAGAGAAGAGTCAGAAACAACCAGTATCTCGACTTCTCTCTTACAGCAAGCTTTAAAAATGCGTCAAGCACACCTGGTTCTGAAGAACAAACGGAAGGGGAAGGACAATGAGAGAATGGCCTTGGTATGGATATCTTCTTCTGGCAGTCATCATCTTAGGGCTTTTCTACTTTCTTTACTTTAAGTCCCACAATGAAGAAATCAACCTTGTGAAAGAAGAACGATTGAGAACTGAAGCAGAAATTGTCAAGTTGCGAGCAAAAAAAGAGGAAATGGACAAGATCGAGAAAGAAATTGAATCCATGAAGCAAACACTTGCTAAGCTCGAAACCATTATCCCCCTGAAAGAAGAAATTAGTGACATTTTGAGAAAAATACAGGAACTGGCCTGGGACTCCCGCTTGACCATCGAAAAATTCATCCCAAAAGCAGACGTAGATAAAGAATTCTATTATGAAAAACCCATATCTATCGAGATAACAGGGAACTATCACAACCTTGCCATATTCTACGACCGCTTGAGCAACTTCTCACGTCTCTACAACATTGAAGACTTCACTATTAAATCGCTTAGGTCCCAATCCGATACCTCGACAATCTCGGCCGTGTCCACAGCGACCACCTATATTTTTAAAGAAGAAGAACCGGAGAAAGAGGAAGGCCAACAAGACACGGGGAAAGAATAATGAAAAAAATCATGATTGCCGTCTTATGTTTAGGCCTGCTTTTTGTGAGCTTTCAGCCTTTAGCCGCGCAGGAAGAGCAAGATAAATCACAGACTAAACCTCCTCCTGAAGTATTCCAGAAAGGCGAACAGAAATACCAAGCGGAAGGAAGACGTGACCCCTTCAGAGACTTGCTTGCGGGCAAAGATGTGGAAGAAGAAGCAGGTCAAGAAGGGGTGGGTTCTTACATGATCGATGACATTGTGCTCATCGGTATAGTAAAAATCAAGGGAAAATACATTGCTATTATAAACGGTCCCCAGGGATTCCCCTACAAAATCACTTCCGGTGAACAATTCGCCAATGGTTTTGTTGTGTCGATCGACTATTCGAAAGTCGTGTTTCGACAAACGAAAGACAGGGGTGTGCCCTTGTCCAGGCCTAGAGATATTACCAAAGAAATAAATCCAGAGGAGCAATAACATGAAAAGGAAAAAATGTATGCAGGTCCTCTCCTTTTTATGCATCCTGACCCTCCTGAGCGGTGTGACGAACAGCAGTGAATCTGAGGCCTTCATAGATAGAATCTCAGTCCACTCTGGAAAACTGAACACCAAAATCTTGCTGGAAACAGATGCACCTCTCCCCATTCACAGTTCCCATTATGCGACTGAACTCCCTGCCACAATCGTTGTGGACTTTAAATGCTCAGAAATATCCACAAAACCCCAACTCGAGAACGACGGCTCTGTTTTAGTCAAAGACATAAAGCTTGAGAAGGGAGAAACGGACAACCTGCGCCTTTTGATCGATCTTGAAGAAAAGGTTCCCTACAGGATTTACAACAGCCAGAACACTACGATTGTCGAGCTGAACAACCTCAGAAACACAGAAGGATTCATTCTTGATACAGAAACAGGACAAAGCTCTATCCAGCTGAATGACCTTTCGATCTCTGAGAGTGACGAGACAGTGGACGTTACGGTCAACTTGAGTGAAGCAGCTTTTTCCCACGTTTTCGCAATCGATAATCCGTTGCGTCTGGTAGTTGACCTGTACGACACTGTCCTCGCCAGCACACAAACAGATGTTAAGATCAACAAGGTCGGCGTAAAAAGAGTTCGATCGGCTCAATTTCAGAAAGGCGATCCCCATACAATCGCCAGGCTTGTCTTTGATTTGGATGAGCCTAAATTCTACACCATCTCAACAGAAAACAGGCAGCTCACTGTATCCTTTTATAAGAATGTCAGTCTCAGTTCAGCATCAGTGATTCCAGAACCGGAACCCGAAATGGTAGAAACTGAAGAGGCAGAGGAGCCCACACCTCAGTCCACAGAACCTGAGGAAGCAACAGTAACGCAAGATGCAGTTGAACCGGAACCCGAAATAGACATTCAGCCAACAGCCAAGGAGAGCCCCCTTCCCGATATCAACCAGCCTGAGGAGCTAACCCCTGATGCCGGCGCCGGTGAAGAAAAATTCTTCACAGAACTGGAAACTCCTGTCGAGGCCACACAACAAGAACCGGAACAGGAGATAAAAGAACCCGAATGGCCCGCTGAATTTGAGGAAGAATCTTCCGAACCTGAACATATGATTGAAGCCAAGACAAGCATTCCGGCGGAGCCCTCTGCAAAAGTCAACGGCAACGGCAACGCTGATCCTCGTCCACAAGAACAGTTTACCCCTACGACAGTGGCCGAACAAGAGGTGCAATATTCAGGTGAAATAATCAGTATGAAGTTCAAAGATGCTGATTTACGGGATGTTATTCTCTATCTTGGGGATTTTGCCGGCCTGAACGTTGTCTTTGATCCAGAGGTTAGGGGTGTAGTCACCGTTGACCTGAAAGATATCCCCTGGGACCAGGCTCTCGATCTTATCCTCAAAACAAACAAAGTGGGGAAAACTTTAGAGGGAAATGTCCTGCGGATCGCGCCTACGAGTGTTCTCACCCGGGAAAAAGAAGAAGAAAGACGGTTACGTGAAACCAAGGTCTTAGCTGGCCCGATGGTCGTGAAGACGTTCACCCTCTCCTATTCGCGAGGTTCGGAAGTGGAAGCCCTCTTGAGATCCAAGATGTCCGAGCGGGGCGAAATAATCGTTGATGAACGGACGAACACACTGATTATCACGGAAGTCAAAGACAGGATGGATGTCCTTGAAAAGCTCATCGATGTCTTCGACACAGCCACTCCACAAGTTTCGATCGAAGCGCGTATAGTCGAAGCCTCATCCACCTTCATCAGAAACCTCGGTGTCCAGTGGGGATTTAAGGGTATCTCGGATCCCTTCTATGGAAACCAAGCCTCTCTCAAATTCCCGAACAAAACTCTTCTTGATGGAGCACTCATCCCTCAAGGGATCGTTACCAAAGGTATCGGAGGTCCTCTGGGAGGATATGGAGTTAACCTCCCTGCTCCGGCGTTCACGACCGCCGTGGGTCTTTCCATGGCCAACATCATGGATACCTTCCGGATAGACGTAGCTCTTTCGGCTCTTGAAACTTCAGGTGAAGGCCGCATCATCTCGGCGCCGAAAGTGACCACTCAGAACAATCAAGAAGCTGAAATCATACAGGGCCGACAGATTCCTGTTCAAACAGTTGCCAACTTCACGGTCACGACCCGTTATGTCAACGCGGCCTTGGAGCTGCGGGCGACTCCTCAAATTACGGCAGAGGGAACCATCATCATGTACATCGAGATCAGAAACAACGCCGCTGATTTTGCCAACCTTGTCAACGGTATTCCCCCCATCACCACGCAGAGCGCTCAGACGACTGTGATGGTGCCAAACGGCGGCACAACGGTTATCGGAGGAATCTACAGAACAGAAGATTCCATAACTCGAGAAAGAGTTCCCTTTCTCCATAAAATACCAATTCTGGGAAATCTCTTCAAAAACTTTGCACGAACAAAGCAAACCAGGGAGCTTCTTATCTTCATCACTCCCAGAATAATCAGATAGAGGGGTGCTACAATGAAGAAAGCAACATCCATTTTAAAAATTCTGGTTGTCCTACCACTCATCCTGACCTTTTTTTGCTGCAACCCTATAGAAAATGAAACAAAATCTGCCAGCAGATTGATCGTGGCAAACATGATTGGGTCTGACATGGAAGGCGCCGATGCGAACTATCTCCAATCAGACGTGCTTTATGAGGATCCTGCTGATCCAACAAGCACCACAATTTATGCAGATTCGGCCCTTGTTACATTCCAAGCCGAGCTCTTAGATCCCGATTCAATAACTGGGCCCTCGTACTTGAACGATATCACTGTGACTCGATACGTTGTCACCTACACAAGGTCAGATGGAAAAAACACGGAAGGAGTCGATGTCCCCTATTCGTTTGAAGGCTCTCTTTCGACTCAAGTTGCGATAGACAGCACAGTTAATGTCACTTTCATCATAGTTAGAGAGGTTGCCAAAAACGAACCTCCCTTGGTTGATCTCGTTTTTGGAACTGAAGAGGGTGTGATTCAGACCACGGCCAGAGTCGACTTTTACGGACATGACCAGGCAAATCGGAATGTTCAAGCAACAGGATACTTAACCATCTTCTTTGCAAATTATGCAAATGAATGAGGAGGTCCATCATGAAGACAAAATCCAATATCCTCATCATTGTTTCCTTGGTTTTGATGTTAGCCTTCACCAGCTCATGCACTCGTGAGGCCGTCGATACTCCAGGGCCGATAGGACCCTCGACATATTCGATCATCATTGAAGCCGATGCAAGTCCCAATGTCATCATTGCAAGCACCACGCGCGACTCCACAATCATCACGGCAACCGTGACAAACTTTCAGGGAATTCCTCTTGCCAGCGAAACAGTCGTCTTCGAAATCATCGACCCCGATACTATGCTCGCAGAAAATGTCGGCTTTTTCGAAGGCAATAAAACGGTTGTCACCCGAGTGACTGATTCGAACGGAAAAGTAGCCGTGAAGTATATGGGGCCTCTTGTCGATGAATTGATCGAATCGGATACTACTCCTCCAGATAAATATGTCGTCACTGATCCACCCGGGAGAGTCTATATCAGGGCGAGCCTATCCTGGAGAGGCGAACAATTCGTTGCTGACTTTGCCCCCGTCGAGATCATCATCGACTTCAACGATCTGGAACTCTTTCTCAGGGCCGATCCGAATGTGCTCTGGATTGTAGGCGCTCCACAGAAATCTACTCTCACTGCAACACTCAGAAAAGTCGAAGGTGCACCTATCAAGGGAAGAACGATCTACTTTACCTTTGATAACAATGGGCCTGGTGAATTCCAGAACGGAATGAGAACCGCCTTCGTCACCACCAATGCCAACGGTGAAGCTAAAGTCATCTATGTGAGCCCGGACAGAAATCACATCGCCAGTGACAGAATTAACGTACGAATAAGAGCACATCTGAAAACAGAGGATCCTAATTGGGCCCACGCAGAGACGGAGATCCAACTGAATAGAGGGAATTGACACGGCAGTACGATTCGGTCAAGCCATACAAAAGCTGTCAGCCTCTCGGCTGACAGCTTTTTTTTTGATTTTGCGATGAGGCGAGTCATTACACAGCCGCATTCTCTCTAAGCGCATCGAGAACTTCCCCAAAAGATTCCGCAGGACAAAAATGTGCTTCTAATCAATAATAGACTCGGACGGATTTGCGGACTTTGACCTGCCGGAGGGAGGGCAACAGCACATCATCCAAATCTTTTCTTCTCCTGGCTTTTAAAATCACCTGAATCCGGTTCATGCCTCGGATCCTGGGAACTGCGGTCAGTGCCGGGCCGAGCAAGTCTATATCCTTAGCGCTTTTTCTAACCAAAGAGGAAAATTCTCTCGATTTACGAGCCAATGTCCTGAGATTCTCTCCCTGAAACAAAACTTCTACCATGTGGATAAAAGGAGGATATCTCATGATCCGACGGAATTTGATCTCTTCCTTAAAAAATGCTTCATAGCGACCGAAAGGACTGGATTGAATGCTGAAATGCTCAGGGAGGGCGGTTTGGATTAAAAAAGTTGACTCTCTTTCTGGATAGAGAAATTGCAGCATCTTGTTTACTGTTTGGTAAGTTCTTTGGCTGGCGCGGAAGTCGGAGAGCGCGAGCGTTGTTTCAGGATAAAGGACTGCCACCAGGGATACTTTGGGTAAATTCTGCTGATGGGCCAAAAGCTGAGTTCCGATCAAAATGTCAATCTGTCCTATCCTGAATTCAGACAGGATGCGATCACTGTCTTTCTGTTTTTTCACCATGTCTGCGTCAAAACACACAACACGGCACGTGGGGAACAGTCTCCTTACCGCTTCCTCGACTGCCTCGACTCCGACCTCTTTTTTCATCACCATCCGGCTGCCGCATTCCGGACATTCATGCCATTTGCTCAGCGTATAATCACAGTAATGACACACCAGATTGTTATCTTTCTTATGATAGGTCAAAGCAATATCACAGCTTTGACACCGCGGAATATAACGGCATCGAGAGCATGTCACATAAGCTGCGTATCCTCTGCGGTTGCAGAAAATCAGTGAGGGTTTTTTCTCAGCCAGATTCTCCCCGATTCTTGCCTGAAGTTTGGGAGAAACTATGTTCCTGTTTATTCGGTCGTCAACAATGTCTATGCGGTGTTTGGTGGACTCTTCCTTGAGGGTTATCAAATTTCCGTTTTTTCGGGCTTCATAGAAGGCTTCGACATTTGGCGCCAAAGAACCGAGGAGCAAAACGGCATTTTCCTGTTTGGCCCTCAGGTAGGCCCCTTTTCTCGCATCATAGGTAGGACTTTCTCTCTGAAAATAAGAATCGTCCTGTTCCTCATCGACGATAACCAATCCCAGGTTCTCTACCGGTGAAAAAAGAGCAGACCGAGTGCCCGCGACCACGGCAACACGTCCTGCTTTAATCCTCAGCCACTCATCCTCCCGTCTCCCTCCAGACATCTGGCTGTGGAGAAGGGCTGCATTCTCGCCCAACCTATGCCGAAATTTCTCTAAAAGACTTTCGGTTAAGCCAATTTCAGGGACTAGATACAGAACCCTTTTTCCGAGATAAATGGTCTTTTTAATGAGATAAAAATAGATGGTCTCTCTCTTCCCAGATGGACCGAAGAGATAGGATGGCGCAAAAACGCCTTTGCTGAGCTTCGTGGCCACCACATCGGCCGCACGATGGGAATCCCGATCCAATGAGAAATCCATTTCCAACTGTACCGAATTTGCTGAGACAGATTTTTCTCGCCGTTCGGAGGAAGAATTCACATTCCTTTCCACAAGCACCCAACCTTTCTCGACCAACCGGGAAAGAAGGGAAGAAAAATGGCTGTATTTCGTCTTCCTTTTAAGAAAAATATCACTGTAGGAGTTGCTTACAAGAAGAGACAGGATTTCTTTTTCATGCGGAGAGATTCTGTCTTCAATTAGAGCTGCGCGTCCTTTTTCCGTGATCGAAACACGGGTTTTGCTCTTGGGGGCGAAGGAGGCAGGAAGAGCAATCTGCAACAACTCGCCCCAGGAAGAATAGTAAGTGCGGCTCAACTGTCTAGTGAACGAAAGAAACCGGGAGCTGAATATCGGGGAGTCATCCAAAACATCTTGAATAGCTTTCAGTTTCACATTTAGAGGGGGCGTTCTCTTCCGTCGGATCACGACTCCGGTTAGAAGACGTTCTTTGAAAGGGACCAGAACTCTAGAGCCCGCAACTGCCTTTTTTTCAAGAGCTTCAGGAATAACATAGGCAAAGCTTCTATCTACCGGAAGGGAAAGTATGACTTCAGCGAACAAAGTCATTTTTTGCCCAGAAAGGCCATGACTTTTTTCATGTCTTCCCACACCATCTTTCGGAGTTCTCGATTTCCCTCGTTCCTGACAAGGTAGGAAGGATGAAACGTGGGCATGACCAGGATGTCATTGTAGGGATAAAAATTTCCTCTAAGGGCCGTCACTCCTGATCTTACAGGTATGAAAAAATGTGCAGCGACATTTCCCAAAGTTACGATGACTCTCGGATTAATCAGATCGATCTGTTCCAACAAATATCCTTTACATGCCTCAATTTCTCCAGGATTGGGCTCACGGTTGTTGGGTGGTCTGCATTTGACAACATTTGTGATATAGACATCCGCCCGTTCGTATTTCATGGCCTTGATGATCTTAGTTAAAAGTTGTCCAGCTCTTCCAACAAAGGGCCGTCCCTGCACATCTTCATCGCGACCCGGGCCTTCACCGACAAACATCAAGTCAGCGTTGGGACTGCCCTCTCCAGGCACTGCTTTCGTTCTCGAATGGGATAAGGGACACCTTTGGCACTGATAAATCCGTTCTTCTATAGATGGGGTTGAGGAAGCGACCGGAACGGATGTGATTCCCAGCTGGAGAAAGAATTTTATGCTCTCTTCGAGATCCGTTAAAAATTTCTCAGTTTTTCTTTCCAATGAGAGCCTCTATCTCATCCAAAATTAACTGGCTGATATCCGGTTTGCTCTTTCGTTCGGTGTGAATGACCGTTCCATCCTGGAAGACAAGACTAACACGGTTAAAGTCGGATTCGAATCCGATCCCTTCTTCATTGACGTTATTAGCGACGATGAAATCTAGGTTTTTATCCTTGGCTTTTTGCAGGGCATATTTTTCGATTTGTTCTGTTTCCGCTGCAAAACCCACCAGGATTTTTTTCCCTTTTTTCTGCCCTAATGACTTCAGGATGTCCCTTGTCGCTTCGACCACAATTTTTGCCACAAGCGTCTTTTTTTTTAATTTCTGTGGGGCGGTATCTTTAAACTTAATGTCAGAAACAGCCGCAGCCATGACCACGACATCCACTTCATCGAATCTTTGGGTAACAGCAGCCCCCATTTCATCAGCCGTTTGAACTGAGACCAGATCAACCCCATAGGGCGGCATTAGGGTTGTAGGTCCTGATACAAGGACGACGCCCGCCCCCCTTCTCTTAGCTTCTTCTGCCAGAGAATAACCCATCTTGCCGGAGGAGCGGTTTGTCAAAAAGCGCACCGGGTCCAAATACTCGCGTGTGGGGCCGGCAGTGATAAGGATTGATTTCCCTTTCAAGGATTGGCTTTTTCTCAGCAATCTCAGCCCTTCCTCAACAATTTTTTCCGGGGATGCAAGCCTTCCCCAACCCTCATCCCCGCAAGCTAAATGACCTCTTTCAGGTTCAACAAAAGTGACCCCCATGGCTATGAGCTTCTTGATGTTGAGCTGGGTCTGCTCGTGCAAATACATTCCTTCGTTCATGGCTGGAGCTATGAGCACAGGACACTTGACGACCATGTAAAATGTGGATAGAAAATCGTCTGCGATTCCGGAGGCAAACTTGCCAATAATGTTTGCCGTTCCCGGGGCTACAGCCAAGAGGGAAATCGCCTTGGCTTCCTCCACATGGGGAATCTTGGCCGTGTTCGCTGCATCAAAGGGATCAACCAGGACATCCAGGTCTGTTAGGGCACCGAAGAGCAGAGGCTGTACTAATCGTGTGGCATTCTTAGTCATGATCACTTGTACTTGGAACCCTGCTTTTTGAAAACCTCTGACAACTTCACAGGCTTTATACACACTGATAGAGGAGCACACGCCTAAAGCGATTTTTTCCATCCCATTCATCCTTCTTCGGAAAAACTTTGTAATATGGGGACGATTTCTTTTTGACGAAGGTCGAGAAGACATCTTCTACTGATGATGACCGACTTCAATTCTTCCACAGCTTCGCCAAGTTTATCATTTATGATGATATAGTCAAACATAGGGTAGTATCTGATTTCTTTTCTGGCCACTTCTAGCCTTTTTTTGACGACAGCAGGGCTGTCTTGACCTCGTTTCTCGAGTCTCTTTTTGAGGGCTTTGAACCCGGGGGGAAGGACAAAAATAAAGACAGCCTTTTTGTGTCTCTCCTTAATTTGCTCTGCACCTTGAACATCAATGTCCAGGAGCAAATCTTTCAAGGTTGCTTTTTTTTCAATTTCCCTTCTGGAGGTTCCGTAATAGTCGCCATGAACCACGGCCCATTCAGCGAACAGGTCCTCCTCAATCATCTCCTTGAACTTTTCCTTTGTCACAAAATAGTAGTCTTCCTCATCAACTTCCGAATCTCTTTTTTTTCGTGTTGTGTGCGATACAGAAAAATCAATATTTTTGACATCTTCCATGACACACTTAACAAGAGTGGATTTTCCGCATCCCGATGGACCCGTAATCACAAAAAGCATTGCAATGCCTATCCTTCCCTATCTTTACTACTCATAGAAGCGGCCCTCACCATCTCGGTGTTTACATAACCCAGGTAAAGTTATAATACCAAATTTCAATAAAAAAAATTACTCGATGTTTTGGATCTGCTGGCGAATTCCCTCCAGCTCGCTCTTGATGGCCAAACACTCCTGGGTAATGCCAATATCCTGTGACTTAGAGCTAATCGTATTGGTTTCACGAGAAAGCTCCTGAGTCACAAAATCCATCTGTTTTCCTACGGGCTCTCTCCCCCGTGATGTCAGAAGTTCCCGAAAAAACTGCAGATGAACCCTCAACCTTGCCATCTCTTCACTCAAATCATACTTTTGCGCCAAAAAGGCTGCCTCTTCTACAAGCCTCTCTTGCGACAGCGGAAAATCTTCGCTCAGTTCTGAGATCCTCTCCCTCATTTTTTTGTGCATAAGGGAAGGCTGCTTCTTCACCAGTCTTTCCAATGACTTCAGAGACCGATTTATTTTCCGTATCTGTGCATCAACTTCTTTCATCAATTCAGTTCCTTCTCTTTTGCGCGCTTTTACGAGATCACCCAGTGTTTTCACAAAACATTTTTCAATAAATTGAACTTCTTTTTCTGTGAGATTTTTTCGTCTCAGCTCAACCACATGGGGGATGTTGAACAAATTATCGATCGAAAGAGAAGCATTTTTTCCCAAGACTTTTCGGGTTGCCTCATCCAGAGTGGACAGAATCTGCTTCAATAGCTCCTGATTGATCCGGATGTCCCATTTGGAAGAATCCAGAAAATCGATATCAAAGGTGATGTCAACTCGGCCCCTATAAATTTTCTTCTGGCAGAGGGACCGAAGCTTGTTTTCCAATTCTTTAATCGGGAACCCCCGGTAATTCCAGTCAAAAAACCGATGATTCAGACTCCGGATAGAGATCTTGACAAAGAGGGAGGGAGAATCGAAGCACTTCTCAGAAAATCCGGTCATACTGTTTATCATCAAAGACCTTCCTTCTCTTCGGGAAATTGCAGATCATACAGCTTCTTGTAGATGCCATCCGTCTTTAAAAGCTCTTCATGTGTACCGATTTCAACAATCTGTCCCCTATCCACCACAAAAATTCTGTCGGCATTTCTTATCGTTGACAAGCGATGGGCGATAACAAGGGTGGTTCTATCCTTCATCACATTGGTCAGCGCGATTTGGATCAACCTCTCGGATTCCGAATCTAAAGCGGATGTCGCCTCATCCAGGATAAGGATAGGCGGATTCTTGAGGAGAGCTCTGGCAATGGCCAGGCGCTGCCTTTGTCCGCTGGATAGCAGCACACCTTTTTCACCAATTTGAGTATCGTATCCTAAAGGCAGTTCTGTGATAAAATCATGGGCCATGGCTGCCTTGGCTGCCCCCTCAATACGCTCGAGCGGCATATCGGTCATTCCGTAGGCGATATTGTTGCAGATAGAGTCATTGAAAAGGATGAGCTCCTGTGTGACGAGCCCGATTTGAGAGCGAAGAGATTTCAGTGTCACTTCATTAATGGAAATATCATCGACGCAAATTCTGCCAGAAGAGGGAGAATAAAATCGGGATAACAGGTTGATGATCGTCGTTTTTCCCGACCCGCTTAATCCGACGATGGCAATCAACTCTGTGGGCAGAATTTCAAAGCTAATGTTGAAGAGCACAGGCCTGTCTTCATTATAACTGAAGGAGACATCCTCAAAAGTGACTTTGCCCTTAATGGGAGGCAGCGGATGGGCCTCGGGATTATCTATGATGCTTGGTTTACTCTGGGCTATCTCCTGAATTCTATCCAAGCTGGCAACTCCTTGCTGAACCGAGTTGTTTGCTCGACTCAATCTCTTAATGGGTGTATAGGAGTAAAAAATGGCCACGACGAAGGAACCGAAATCCCCAGGGCTAATATAGCCCTCGGTTATTCTCTGCATTCCTACCCAGAGCACGAAGGCACCGACTGCACCCCCAATCACTTCCATAAACGGAGAGGATAGACTCTCAATCACCGCGAGTTTCATACTTGTTCTGAAGAAGTTTTTTGTTGCCTCGTAGAATTTTTTCAATTCGAACTTCTCCATGGTGAAAGCTTTGACGATCTTATTTCCGGTAATGGTCTCGAACAGATGGTTGTAAATGTCTGCCATTCTCGCTTGATTCCTCCTCCCGCGTTTTTTCAGTTTCTGACTGAAGACAGCCAGAGGGATAGCGGCAAGAGGAGCGATAACGAAGGCTATCATGGCCAAACGCCAGTCGGTGATAAACACATAGATGAGCAGAGCGAAAAGGACGAAAAGCTCCTGTATGAATTCACCCATGCTCCCAGAGACGGCTTGCTGTATTTTATCCACATCACTGGTGACACGAGACATGATCTCTCCTGTGGGCCTCTTGTCGAAAAAATCAACACTTTGGTAGACGAGATGTTCGAAAAGCTCATTCCGGAGCCTCTGCGATGCTCTGTGTCCTATGGACTTCATAATCAGTGAAGAGAGAAAGGTGAACAATCCTTTTCCAAAGAGGACAATCACAACCATGAGGGGAATGAACCAGAGGGTATCTTCCTGGCTGATGTGAAATCTTTGAAAGACATGATCCATCAAACGGGTTTTTTCAACGGTAACTGCCGGACCTACCCGAAGCATGTTATCCAAAATGGGTTGAACGAGGTTGACGAAGATGTAGGTGAATAATGCGACAAAAATAGAGCTCACAAAAAAGAAAAAAAGCCTTTTCTTCTCGTTGAGAGTGATCCGTAACAGCTGGAGGATTTCTTTCATTTTTTATGATAAGCTGAAAGACAAAATCTCTTCGGCCATTTCATACGCGTTTAAGGCAGAACCCCGGGTCAAATTATCGGCAACAGCCCAGATCCAGAAGCTGTTTGGGAGAGAATTCTCTTTTTTGATTCTCCCGATGTGTATCGTGTCCTTCCCTGTGACGGAAACTGCAGATATGGGGCATGAAGGTGTTGGAGGAGTGTATTTGAAATAGGATGATCCATTGAAAAGATCTGCAAAATCGGAAAGGTCAATCCTCTTTGCCAGTTCCAAGCGAATCATTATGGAATAGGTGAAAAAAACAGGAGCCTGTACAACCGAGAGAGAGAGGGGCAATCCGGGATCTTCAAGAATTCTTTTCACTTCTGACACAATCTGATCTTCCATCGGATCGAATCCTGCCTCATTTGATAAGCCCACGTGTGAGAGAAGATTAAATGCAATCTGAGTCTTGAAAATCTTCTTCTGGATGGACCCTCCCTGGAGAGCATCGTAACACTGATTCGCTAGTTCCTCAATTCCAGGATTGTCAAAAGCAGACACGGGTTGGCAAATGAACGCCACTCCCCCCTTGAAACCATAATGTGGGATAAGGAGGTGGAGCAGATGGGATAGAATTATCGTCACCGGATGGGGATTAGCGACTATACCAGGCTTTGCTTTGCTAAGCTCTTTATCGTTAACTCCCGCAACCACCACCGGTATTTTTTTCTCACTGTTGAACGTCCCGGATAAGTCAATGGTCCAAATGTCGTTCTGGGCTGCAATATTCCCGTATTTTTGGCTGATTTCATGTTCAGAAGCGAGAAAAGCCAGGTCGGTTCCAAGAAGGGAAATTTCATCAAGATGATGGACAACTTTAGGTTCTCCGCGAAATTGTGTCAGCTTGCTGTACTCTTCTTTAACTCCCGGATCGTAAAAGTCCATCTCTACCAGCGGTATTTTTTTCTTCTCCAACACATTTTTCATCTCCTCGCCCTGCAGAGATTGAGAACCTATCAAGGCGATGCGGTAGCCCTTGTCACTTTTCATCTTTGGTAAGGATACTTATTGGAGGGATTTTCTGTATTTTGTCATTATGACGTACATCTTGTCCTTGAGAGCAAGCTTTTTCTTCTTCAGCTCTCTTTCTTTGAGTCGATCCTGATCCGAGTGGAAGTCCTTTTTTTTAAGCTGATCCAACTCTTTTTCACATTTTTGATGACGTTCATAGACTTCTTTGAATTCTTCATTCTCTCTGATCAAAAGCTCTTTTAACTCTTTCTCTTCCATCGAGTTAAACCTCCACTCGGAAAGAATATCACAATGCCTATCCTATTTCAATTTGGCAAGCCAGAGGGAAGCATGTCCCGATGTTATGATGTTTGTCTCTAGACAGGAGTATTTTGGGAGTGTCATTTTCTGTGTTCGCCAAAGACCTCAATACCCCTCCTCTGCTCCTCTCACAGCCCATGATCCACTCCTCATGTTCCACCCATCCTCATGAGACTATACCTCGGATTTGGATATGCCTTAACACCAGAGGCAAATGTCCTAAAAAAAATGAACTTATCAATTGACATTGATCAGACTGGAAATTATACTATGATGCGCTTCAGGCGCGTCTTTACATCATCGCATGGCGAGGTAGCTCAGTCGGTAGAGCGAGAGACTGAAAATCTCTGCGTCGGCGGTTCGATTCCGTCCCTCGCCATTCCCCTTATATCCCCAGAAAATACTGATAATTAAGAGGTTACGAATTTCCTTCTATTCTTATTTCAGCTTATTT
>Ga0180438_10000172_pt1 | contig 139075 bp, 117 predicted proteins | sample SS_ome_12_FD_132455 | JGI IMG/M metagenome (GOLD analysis project Ga0180438, IMG submission 132455) | Hypersaline lake sediment archaeal communities from the Salton Sea, California, USA - SS_3_D_2 metaG | ecosystem: Environmental > Aquatic > Non-marine Saline and Alkaline > Hypersaline >... | reverse complement strand
GGCCTCCAGAATACTCTATGCCATAGCCGATACCTACAACCAGAATAGGGAAGAAAACGAAGCCAGGGAACACCCTGGAAAATATACACAAAATCACTTCCGCACATCTTTAGTTGCATGATCGGAGAGGCACGATCGGAGAGGCGGTGCAGTCACAGGCGCTCACCGTAAAATGTGAGATTGTAGCTGACGCCGTGAACCGAATATAGATCGCGACCAGCCTATTATCGTGACCTGTTCACTTAAGATCGCTGCCGCGTATCACCGAGCCCACGCCCAGCTCGATATACCGGTCGCCGTACGCGCTTCCGAAGATCTGCCTGGCCCTGTCACCCGAACAATGGCATGGCGCCGCGTATGCGACACCGGCGTCCTCGAAGCCGGCGACGACTTCATTGAGCTCGTCGTCGCTGGCTCGGCCGAGGTGGAAACCGCCCATGGCGAGCAGCACATCGCGCCCGGTGACTTCCTTTGCACGTGTGACTATGGAGACAATGCCGGGGTGGGCGCAGCCGGTGATCACGATTATGCCGCGGTCCGTGCTCAGGGCGAGCGATTGCTCCTTGATCATGAAGCCGAGTTGGCCCACCGAGTACACCGCCTCACATACCTCTACAGGCTCCTTTGCCTTCACCACCACCGCCCCGGCGTCCTCAAGCCTCTTAATGAAGCTGCTCGAGAAGGACTCCGGAACAAAGACCGTAACGTCGGGGTTGGCCTTGAGCAGCTCATGCACCCCTCCCGTATGGTCCTCGTGCTTATGGCTTAAGACCACGATATCGATGCTCCCCGGATCTATATTTAGACTGTCCATGTTGGAGAGAAGCACCGGGGCGTCGCCGCCTGTATCGAATAAAATCCGGCGCTCGGCTCCGTCAATGAGACAGGAGAATCCCCACGCGGAGCGCAGGTTTGCGGAATGAGGGTTGTTGTCATAGACCACGGTTAGCGTGATTTCGTCAGCAGGCAGCATTTCGATGCCCCCTCCCTTTCCGGCCAGGCTGGATTCTTCCCCATCCCGACCCTCTGACCCGGCCCTCACCCACAGGGCGGCGATCGCGGCAACTACCACGACCATGAGCGTCAAAACGAATTTCTTCTTCATACGGTCTCGACCTCGCAGGGGAGAAAATGGAAATCAGCCGGCCGGTATATTCATATACGAGCGCAGGAGTACGCTGCTTATGCACAACTATAGCAATACGGCCCCGGGCTGTCGAGCCCCGGATTCGCCTCTACCGGTAAAGCGCCTTTATGCTTCCCCAGGTGGCCGCCCGTGTCGCGAGGGGCTCACCTTGACCGTCCTTCCTGGCCGGTTCGGGCGGGGCAATGTCTATCACCATGTCTTCGAAGTCGACGATATTGAGTTCCATTCCCCAGGTGCCCAGGTACATGCTGCCCCCGCTCATACTGAACTGGTTGAGGATCTCGTCCCGGTCCATGGTACTGAAGTCGCCGGGCACATGAATGGTTATGAGATCGTATCCCGGCCCGCCGTCGTAGTAGTCGGATGAAGTCGAATTGTCATCCTTATAGTAATGGGCTTCGTCCATGCCCTGGCCGCAGAGCGCGACGTCATTGCCCGGTCCGGGCATGAGGACGTCGTTTCCCGGCCCTCCCATGAGGTAGTCGTCGCCGATGTCGCCGATGACGTCGTCATCTCCGGTCTGGCCGCGGAGATAGTCGTCGCCGGCCTGGCCGTTTACGGTATCGTCCCCGGCGCCCGCCTCAATAATGTCATTGGCGCCGGCTCCCGAGATGTCGTCTTCCCCTCCCAGGGCCCGAATATGGTCCTCACCGGGCGTCCCGCCGATTACGTCATTGCCCTCCGTGCCGTAAACGGGCACTAGGTCGTCCGAGGGACCCAGAAGATCCAGAGCAGGTAATACCAGCTTCCCACCGCGGTCGGCCTCCCGTTCCCACTCCTGGGCCCGCGAGTCGGTCCGCCCGGCAAGAGCGATTGAGGATACGGCTAACACAGATACTGCAAGAAAGACTATAGGTGTGGTTCTCATTTGCCCCTCCTTGGCAAAAGGTAGGAACTCTTATCCTGAGCAACCTGGCGGGGCCGGCCATGAGCGCCGAGAGTCTGCTAGCGGTAAAGCGCCTTGATGCCGCCCCAGGTTGCTTCTTCAGTTTCAAAAGACCGTTCCCCCGCCCCGATCTTCAGGCCGGGCTCCCAGACTACCAGAAGGTCCTCGAAGTTGACGATTACGAGGTCTATTCCCCAGGGCGAGAAGTCGAAGTAGCCTGAAGACGACATGAACTGGATTTCGATTTCATTCGCCGTGCCCATGTCGAACTCGGGTGGAACACGGAAATTGAAAAGGTCATAGCCGGGGCCACCGTCATAGTAATCGCTTGAAAAATAGTTCTCGTCGACGAGATAGTGGCCTTCATCCATGCCGTCGCCGCCGTAGACGACGTCGTCGCCCATATTGCCCATCAGATAGTCGCGCCCCGGGCCTCCAATCAGAACATCATCGCCACCGCCGCCTAAGAGCGTATCGTCTCCGGTCTGTCCCCTGATGTGGTCATTGCCCTCACCGCCTGAGAGCATGTCCGCGTCGGCGCCTCCCTCGAGTATGTCGTCTCCTCCATAGCCCTGAACCTGGTCCTCCCCGCCGCAGCTCCGGATGTGATCATTGCCCGGAGTCCCGCCTATATTGTCGTTGGCGTCGCCCGTGACGATGAGATTGTAAACATCCCCGGGCCCTACCGCCTCGTCTATGCGGGTGGACACTGCCTCGGCCCGGTCGGCCGGGGATACCCAGTGCTCCTCGTGGCTTGCGGTGCGCGCTGCAAGGACGGTTGAGGAGATGATGAGGATGGATACTGACAGACATACTAACACCGTTTCTTTCATTTGCCCCTCGCTCTCTGAAGCCCGTTTTCGCAGCCGATAGTATACCATGCCGGGGGCTTGAAAGTCAAGGAACACGGGGGACGGCCGTCAATCGTGGAGTTTCTCCCATTCGTCCATGAGGGCTTCAAGGTCTGTCTGGGCGCATTTGTATTCGTCCCCCAGGCGGGCCACTTCCATGCGGTCGGCCGGCGGGTCGGCGAGAACGGCCGTAAGATCGGCGAGCCTCTTTTCGAGGCCGGCAATTGCCTCTTCCAGCTCGGCGAGCCTTGACTTCCTTCGGCGCTCCCTTGCGAGCTCGCGGTTCTTTGCGGCCCGGGCCCGCCTGTACTCCTCTCGCTTCGAAGGAGACTCTCTCTTCTCACCTGACTCCACGGCTTCCCTCGCCTCGTCCTCCTGGCGCCCGCGGTAGGCGCTGTATCGCCCCTGGAAAACCTCGAGCAGCGCCGTCCCGGGGTCTATCTCCCAGACCTGCGTCGCCAGGGCGTCTATGAGATAGCGGTCATGCGATACCAGGATCACTGTGCCCTCGAATTCGGCCAGCACGTTCTGCAGCACCTCCTGCGCGGGGATATCGAGATGATTGGTCGGCTCGTCGAGGAGCAGCAGATTGGCATGGCCCAGCGCGAGCTTTGCGAGCGCCAGTCGCCCCCGCTCGCCTCCCGAAAGCACGCTCACCTTCTTGAATACGTCGTCCTCCCGGAAGAGGTACCTCGCCAGGTAGCTCCTGGCCTCGGCCTCAAGCATCTCGGGCGCGACAGACTGGATCTCCCCTATTAGCGTGTTCTTGGGGACAAGTTCTTCATGGGCCTGGGCGAAGTAGCCGATGTCCAGACTTGCCCCGAGCTCGACACCACCCGCCAGGGGCGGCAGCTTCTTCAAGATGGTCTTCAGGAAAGTCGTCTTGCCGGACCCGTTGGGGCCGATGAGGGCCGCACAACCCTGGCGGTGAAGCACTATGTCGGGCACCTTGAAGAGCGGCTTTCCAGGATAGCCCACCTCGAGGCCCCGCGTGCGGAGAACGATATTGCCGCCGCGCTGGCGCGTCCTGAGCCGGAGCTTCATGTCCCTGGGCCTGATGATGGGGTTGGTTAGGGCAGCGAGCCTGCGCTGGGCTTCTTCGGGGCTCATGACGCTGGTCTGTATCTGAACCTCCCCCGATATCTTGAGCCATGACTTGCCTCTCATGCCCTCCACGCCTATCTGCTCGATGGCCTGGAGCTGCCGGCTCAAGCGCTTGAGGCGTCCCCTGGCCTGCGCGACGTTCTGAGCGTCGATGTTCCTCTTTATGTACTCGAGATCTTTCCAGAGTCGCTCCTTCTCGGCCTCGAACTCCTTGGACCTCAGGTCCCATCGCTCCTGGCGCTGCGTGATATAATGGCTGTAGTTGCCGCGATAGGTCTCTATGCTGCCGCGGTTCATCTCCCAGGTGTTGTTGCATACCCTGTCGAGCAGGTAGCGATCGTGGGAGACCACCAGCACCGCCCCGTCCCAGTCTTTGATGTAGCCCTCGAGCCACTCGATGGAGCCGGCGTCGAGATGATTTGTGGGCTCGTCGAGCACCAGAAGCCCCGGGCTCTCGAGAAGAAGCCGCGCAAGCAGGGCGCGCGTCCGCTGGCCGCCGGAGAGCCGGCTCAGAGGCATGTCGTATTGCTCGGCCGTGAAGCCCAGGCCTGAAAGCACCTGCCGCACTTCCCTCTCGTAAGTATAGCCCCCTCCGTGTTCGAAGCGGGTCTGCAGATCGCCGTAACGGGCCAGTATCTCCTCTGAAGTCCCTCCCGGCGGGGCCGCCATCCCGGCCTCGAGCCGCTTGAGTTCCTCGGCGATCTCGCGAACATGCTCGAAGGGGAGCAGGCATTCCTCCATGAGCGTGTTCTCCGACTGGTACACCGACTCCTGGGGGAGGTAGCCTATGGTGAGCCCCTTGGCCCGCTGCACGCTTCCCACCGAAGGAACGTCCTCGCCCGCCATTATACGCAGAAGCGTGGTCTTCCCCACGCCGTTGGGCCCGACTACGGCAATGCGCGCGCCATGCGGTACGCTTAGCGAGAGACCGGCAAAGACGTCGACCGCCCCGAATGACTTTCCCAGATTTTTGGTGGATACGATGGACATGACAGGTCAATGTAACATAAAGCCGGCGGATTCGACAGGGGTGAATGCGTCTGCCCTCTCAAGGGTTGTCGACGGGGCGGCACCAAGAGGGGAGCGCCGGTAAGCGAGCGCACCGGATTCACTCGAGGCGGTGCTTGAGGGCCGCCGAGTAACGACGGCTCATCGCGAAAGGCTCCTTCATACCCCTGAGGAAAACGTCGAAGGTGTAATTGCCGCGGTCTTCAACCCTCTCCACGCATTCCAGGTTGATTATCGTGGAGCGGTGAATGCGGCAAAACCGGTCCGGGGGCAGCCTGGCTTCCCACTCTTTCATCGACTTCGAAGTGAGGCCGCCTTGCCGGCCCGAAGTCATTACCTCTGTGTAGTCACCTGCGGCCCTGACGGCTGAAATCGTGCTGACCTTGAGGAACTTCATGCCGTCGTCAATTCTCAGGAAGAGCGAATCATCATAGCGGAGCCTGTCCTTCTCCGCCGTCTCTCCTCTCTCTCCTCTCTCGCCTCTCTCCGGCTCAAGCAGCCTCTTGACAGACGACGCCAGGCGCTCTTTGGACACGGGTTTGAGGAGGTAGTCGAGAGCGTTGACCTCGAAAGCCCGGACGGCATGCTCGTCATATGCCGTTACGAAGATGATAGAGGACTTTATGTCCATCCTGTCGAGAAGGTCGAAACCCGATTCCCCGGGCATCTGGATGTCCAGAAACACAACGTCGGGGTTGAGCTTCGCTATGAGGTCTCCGGCCGCTCGTGTGTCCGCAGCCTGACCGACCACGACTATGCCCTCATGCTCCTTGAGCATGCTGATGAGGTCACTGCGCGCCAGCCTCTCATCGTCGACGACAATGGCGCTCAAGGCTCTGCCGTGTTCGCCGCTGCAGGTCATTGCCCAGGTCCTCCGTATATCTGAAGTGTTACTATGACCCTTCCCTCTCTCCGGCTCACGTTCAGACTGTGCCCGTCCGGATGAGCCGCCGCGAGTCTCTGCCTGACGTTCTCAAGGCCGGTCCCCGTGCCCGACGCTGCCGAGGCGTTGTCCTCCCGGCCCCCCCGCTCCACCCAGGTCCCGGTGTTGGAGACCGTGAGCGTGAGCCGGCCGCCCGCGCTGTCGGCGCCTATCTCAATCTCTAGCGGCATGTCGCTTGTCTGCATGCCGTACTTGACGGCGTTCTCAACGAGCGGGTGAATGAGAAAACACGGCACCGGGAACTTTGCTGCCGCTTCTGAGACATGAACCTCCACTACGAGATTGTCCTCATATCGCCGCTTCTGTATGGAAAGGTAATGGCCCACGGCTTCCATCTCGGTCGCAAGCGGGACGTCGCCGTAGTCGCGATGGACAAGTGAGTATCTCAAGAAGTCCGCCAGCTCAGTTATCATGTCCCTTGCGCCCTCCCTGTTCTCGTCGATCAGTGCCCGGACGGAGTTGAGGGCGTTGAATAGAAAGTGGGGATTGAGCTGGTAGCGGAGCATTTCGAGTTGCGCCTTCTGCGCGAGCAGCGTCGCCTTCACCGCCCGGTGGCGCTCGCGCCGCCATTCCAGCCAGAAGTTGATCACCAGATACAGGATGCTCCACATCATGAACGGCCACAGGGTGCTGAAGACTTTCGGCACCAGCTTCCCGGGCCCCACGGCAGACTTGAGGTACTCCGTCCCGCACGTATCCGGCCATATGCTCATGTCGATGAAGACTTCGCTGAAGTACCAAACGGTCGCCGCTGCCAGAGATATGCCGATAACGTAGAGTATCAGCGACAGGGCCGAACGCTTGCGGTAGTCGATCTTCTGGTAGAGATACCGACAGGCGCCAGAAATAGGGAGTGCGAGCCCATAGAAGGCCGCTGCGAAGATGTACGACCTCGCGTCATCGAGGACGAGCCACCCCGTGATGAAGATATTGGCAAGACAAAGAGCCGTCCAGCCGGCAACGTTGAGAATCCAGAATACTGCGTTCTTGCTTAAGCGGATGTGGAGCGGCGGGGTTTCCAATCCCTCGACAGCCGGGTCAATGTCCTTTCGGTCGATTCCCATCACGACAGAATGATACCCCAAACCAGGCCCCCTGAGAATATACAACTTGTCGGGTACCCTCACTTTCCCGGCGCCGCCGCCGCTTATCGACCCATGCTGCCGCCCGCCGATCAGAATCCCATGCAATTGCAAATGCTCGGTATAGTCAGTTAGTGATACGACCCCTGACAGAGACCGGAGGATATCCGCATGAGACGAGAATCACTTCCCCGGGTGATGCTTTTCTGGATTGCACTATCTCTAGCCGTGGCGGCAATCGCATCTGGATTCGAAGCGACCGAGGAGAGGGCCCGCCTGGCCGCGGCCCGGATGGTAGAACGCGCGCTCGCCTGCGAGCAGAGCGACATCATACCGGTGACCGCTCTTGCCGGTGCGAGGCCCGGCGAGACCGTATTCGTGCATGACGTCGAGACGGTTGGGCCGCTTTACGGCCTCGTAGCCCTGACCTCGGCCCGGGGGAGCATGGTGGGCGTCGTGGCGGTGGATATGAAGTCGGATAAGTGCCTCTGGTCGAGCTTCAATTGTCCCGGCGAGAGACTTCTTCCGGTGACCGCTGCCGGAGCTCTGACAAGACTGGTCGCGGCGGGAGAGCTTGCGGGTGACAATGAGACCGGCGAACCTTTGCTCATAAGCGGCCGCGACAAGCGCCTTTACTGGAAGTATTCACGCGGCGCTGACTCATGGTATGTGGACGCCATGAGACCGGAGGCACTTATCCTCTCTTCCACCGACGGTTCAGACCGTTCAGTATTAGCCCGGACGGAAACTCTGGACGAGCACGCCGGCGAAACCGCCGGCCTCTCTGACCTCGGGGCCTCCGGGCCCGAGCCGACGCTGACCGACCCTCCGCCAGCCTACATTATCCCCGGGCTTCCCTATCACTTTCAGGTAACGGATTGGTGGTGCGCCCCGACGTCGCTTCAGATGTTGATGGACTGGTACGGGGCGGAGATACCCCAGGTCGACATCGCCCATGTCGGCAATGACCGCGGCCCCTCGGCAGGGGGAGTACGCCAGGACGACCTCCGCCGGGCGGCTGCTTTCAGCGGCATGAGTGTCGCCGTTCAAGACTCATCGCTACAGGGTTATAATGAGCGCCAGCTCGGATACGCGTGCCCGGACGCTTGCTTCATTACAAACAGGGCGGTCCGCCTCAAACGCGTCATCGCCGCGGGCTGCCCCGTAATCGCGCTTACATGGTGGAATCCCGGCCATGACGGCTTTCACTTCCGCATAGTCCATGGCTATGACGACAGCCTCGACGTCTTCGTCTGCCAGGACCCGTGGTACTGGGCGGGCTGGTGGGGGCCGGAGGTGCTCATAGACCAGACTTACTTCGCCGACGACCTCTGGACCTACGGCATCAGCTGGGGCATGACGGCCGCGCCCTGGATATTGACGCCGGACGTGCCGCCGGAGGTCGCGGTCGGGGACACTTTCCAGGTTGACCTCAAGGTTCTCTATCCCGGTCCCGGCAGATTCAGCGGGTCGTATCCGTGCTCGACATGCGAGGCCACTCTACATCTCTCGCCGGGGCTGACGCTTGCCGGAGGGAGTCCCACGACATCATTTCCGAGTATGTCCGCAGGGGACAGTGCTATCGGGCATTGGGGTGTGATAGCCGTGGGACCTCCTGGCGAGTGGGGTATGTCTTTCCAGGCCCAGGGCCTTCTTACCGCCTCCTGCAATTCTTACCCATCCTACACCGACAGTATCGGCGGCCACGCCCATGAAACCGTATTCGTGGGAGGCGCGGCCGACGACTGCTGGGGCCCGGCGGAGGTCTTAAGTGATTCCGCATGGTCGGCGCGTACCTGCTTCCCGGGGTCGCGCGCCATGGTCGTCGGGGACGACGGAACGCTGCACGCCGTCTGGTCCGACACGCGTAATGGCGACAGCGAGATATACTACTCGCGCCGGACCGGATATGTATGGGACACCCCGGCGCGTCTCACTTCAAGTCCCGGCATGTCAAGCAATCCGTGCATAGCCATGAGCGGAGACGGCCGGCTTCATGTCGCGTGGAACGATTACCGGGACATGACTTATGAGATCTACTACAAGGTATGGGACCCGGCGGGCGGATGGGCCGCCGATGAGCGGGTCACCGACCACGCCGAGGTCGACTACTATCCGGCGATTGCGGCCGGGGATTCCACGGTTTATCTGGTCTGGGAGTACCATACGGGCTCAAGCTACCGGGTCGCGGGAGTGGCGTTTTCCCGGAAGACAGACGCCGGCTGGAGCGTGCCCGTCGACGTCGACGATTCATACACGCGGGATTCTTACCGGCCCACCATAGCGTGCAGCCCGGGAGAGATTGTCCATGTAGCCTATGAGCGCCAGAGCGCGGACAGCCCGGATGAGCTCGAGCAAATATCATACAAGTCATATGACGGCACATCATGGTCGGCGAGGACGCTGCTCTCCGGAGCGGGCTCGTTCTCGCGCACCCCCTCTATAATCGCGGGCCCCGACTCGACGCTTCACATTGTCTGGCAGGACGGCGAGAACACCGGCGGCGACATCTATTACAGGAAGCACGACGGCATCGCATGGCAACCGGTGGAAGAGATTGCGGTCGGAGGCACGGAAGCGTCAACGCCGTCGGTTGCCTCGGATGCCGCCGGCAATGTCCACGTGGTCTGGGCGGACAACCGCCACGGAGAAGCCGAGATCTACTATCGCGAGAAGGGCGCCTCGGGCTGGGGCGAACCCTCACGTGTCTCTCGGGGATCCGGACCTTCGCTGCTCCCGGCCGCAGGCTTGACGCCATCGGGCGAAGTATGCGTCCTGTGGACCGACTCGCGAAGCGGAGTGGCCGGAGTATATCACAAGATGAGAGCCGCGGAGAGCGGCGTCGAGCCCGGCCGGCCGCAATCTCCAGGCGGCATACGAATGGCGCTTCCCTATCCGCAGCCATTCACGTCCGAGATGCGCATGGAGTTCGCGCTTACCGAACGCACGCTGCTTGACATCGACGTCTATGACGTGAAGGGCAGGCTGGTGGGGCGGCTCGCCTCGGGCAGTTTCGGGCCCGGAGGCCATCACGTGACCTGGGATGGAAGCAGCCGGAACGGCCGCGTCTCGCCCGGTGTCTATTTCATACGGTGCTCCGGACCGGGCTGGAATCAGACCAGGAGAGTGGTCATACTCAGATAGCCCGGGGCTGGAAGTCCCGGCAACTGCTGGTCTAACTTCCTGGCTATGATATGGGCTCTTCGTATGATGCTGAGGCCCTCCGCATCACGCCGCTCTATTCTCTACGGGTCCGGGAACTCGAACTCCTCCGCGTATATGAGCTGCATTTTTATACATGTCTGCCAGTCGAAGACGATGCGGTCCGACGGCCCGGGCTCGGGAGTCGTTGTCCCGTTATCGACGGTGAACTTGAGAACCGGCTGCTGGCCGTTGAGGAAGTCCTCAAGCGCCGTGTTGAGGACGTCGACTCCGTCCGGATGGAGCTCGGCCCATATCTGGTTGTCGAGCGCTTCGGTGAGGGTCTGGCTCGTGTATCTTAGGAGCGTGTCGGGCTCCACCTTGACGCCTATCCGCTCCACAAGCACCGCGCCCGCCACCGTCCAGTCATGGGTGTGGGAGAACTCGGTTACCTCATATGACCCGCCCACAACCAAGGCCCGCGAGATGTCGGACCGGTCGATGTCGTTGTCTTCCAGGATGTCCTGTATCTCGTCGCCGTATGCGAGCACGGATTCGGAAGAGAAGTCCCCGGTCGCGTGATCTTCTTCGAATTCCGCGCATGTCTCCCCGCTCAGCACGAGCTCGATCACCTTCTCCTCGAGAAGGCAGCCGCCGGCAGTCGTAAGAGCGCAGAGTAGAGCCACAAGGCCGAGCGCTTTGATCGATGCCTTCATATTATCATGCCTCCCTGTCATGGCTCAGTTGCCGATTATGAGACCGAATGTGAAAGTGTTCCTTCCAGTGAAGCCGTAATCGGCGTACCCCCCGATGTAATAGATCTTGAACACGGCTCCAATCGTAAGATGGAGGTTGGTGCTCCTTTCCAGGTTGAGCGTGATGTCCTCGAGCTCACCCGAAGCCTCGCTTTCATAAGACACCTCCATCGAATGCGTGTCGAGAGCAAGGCCGCCATAGGGCTCGATGTAAATCATCTCCGTTCCGAATTGCCTGCTCCCCTGGGCCCCGATCGTGAAGGCTCCGCCCTTGATGAGGTCGCTGCCAGACTGGTTCTCGCCTATCTTGTAAGACTGCCAGAAGAAGCCCGCCGAAAGGTCAAGCGGCAGCTCGCTCTCCAGGTACTGGGAGATGCTGTGCTGCAGGCCGAAACCGAATAGTCTCACCTTGGCCAGTTCTTCGTCTGAGACATCGGCCGATATGTAGCGGAAGATGGCCTCGGTGCCGTAGAGCCTGCCGATGCGCACCTGGATCATCGCCAGGGGGACCGAATTCAGGCTGAGGCCGCCCGGGAAGGCAAACTGGGTGTCTCCCACGCCGTCCACTATGACGGCTTCACCGGGCCCCACGACAGTCGGGGCGTCAACGGTCTGTTCAGGGAAGAACCCTTGCTCGGTTGTCGCCCTGAAGGTCCTGTCATCGTTACTTACTTTGGTCATCATGGCGGGAATCTCGAAGCTCAGGCGGAAGCCCGACTCCGGGATGCGGGCCGACCTGAAAAGGCCGGAATTGAGGTCCGTCCCGATGAGATCGCCAAGGGGCTGCATATACGCCGTGGCGTTCTTCTCGGAATAGACGGAGAGATTATCCTCGAGCTCGCTGGCGCCCGCCGGCACGGCGAGCAGCACTGCTGCCAGATACAAGACTGCCGGCGCCAGTCCGCCGGCTACTGCCAAACGCCTCAAAATCGACACGATGCACACCTCCTTGCAAGTGTCCCAGTTCATTATCAAGCAGTGAATATGTTATCCGACGTGCAGCTGGGCGTAAAGACAAATCATAGAGGGCAGGCATAAGCGAAACCCCCGGCGTCGCCGCCGGGGGTCCCGGTTGCGAAAGACGCCGCTACATATTACTTAAGAAGCAGCATCTTCATTGTTCTCTGCTGACTGCCGGAGCTCAGGCGGTAGAAGTAGACGCCGGAAGGCATATCGCGTCCTTCGGCGTCGGTGCCCTCCCAAACAGCCGCCTTCATGCCGGCAGACTGGGTCTCGTCGACCAGGACGTCGACAAGACGACCTGCCACGTCGAATATCTCGAGCTTGACATGGCCCTCCGCGGGAAGCGCGTACCTGATAGTCGTAGATCCCGCGAACGGGTTGGGCGCGTTCTGCAACATGCCGAAGTCGTCGGGCGCCTTCTTATCCTCGGGCACCCGGCTGTCCGGGTCGGTTACGAGCATGAACGCCAGGTCTATCGACTGGCCTGCCATCTCGTGGTTGGGCGGGTAAATGAGCTCATACCACGGCCCATAATAGGGCTCATAACCGTCGCCCCAAACGGCGTCGTCATTCCAGTGGTCGAGCGAAGTCTTCCAACCGAAGTAGGCTTCGAAGTCATGCGGGTAGGCCTGGACGTCGAGCCAGTAGACCTTGGGATTCCGCTGAGTACCGTCCTGGAAGAACGCGTCATCGATGTTTATCGGGAAGCGGTAGTACCAGCACGTGTAGTCAGCCGGCCAGAAGTAGGAATCGTCCGGCGGATAGAACCAGCCCTCCTCGATATTCTCAGCGTACGGGCCGAATTCAAACATGCCGGGACTGAAGAACATCCACCAGACGGGATCGGCCGGCATGCTGTATCCGGTTCCGCTTTCCGAGTCGGGTATATCCTCGTGGAAGCTCAGACAGAAGTCCAGCGCGCCGGGATCAACACCGAATGGGTAGTAATCGTAGAGCCAGGAACCCCAGATGGTGATTTCGACGATGCGCCCCGGCTCGGTGCAGAGGAAGTCGTCCGCCAGGATTAAGGGTTCCGTATCGTGTACGTCCATTCCCGTAATCGAGAGATCCGGCCTCTGGATCCACTTCGACATACCCTCGTCGATCCAGACCTCGTGATCCTCGACCTCGCCCTCAGGCGCCCCGCCCACGGGACCAAGCCCGCCGTTAAGGCTAATGCGCCAGCGCGAGAAGGTCTGGCCCGGCACCGCCGCGGCCGGAGGCGTCACGTTCACTGCATAGACGCCGGCGGGGTAATAAGCGTTCACCACGGTCTCCGAGGCCTGCCAGATCATGTCGGCGTTCCAGTCTATCCAGGCTTCCACGACACCGCCCGTGCCGCTACCGCCGTCGTTTACCTCGAAAGTGATGGCCGACGTAACCCCGATCTGCATAGGCGGAATCTGGACGCCATCCTCGTCATCGTTCACGGGACCGCCCAGAACATCCAAGTCGTCGCCGAGCGCGTTGGGCTCCTGCTGGCCGTCGGGATCGGGGTCGGGCGTGTCGCTCGCGTCACCCAGCCAGGGACCGCCGATGACGTGATTGGCGCCGTTCATGGCGGCCGTCGTGGGATATCCCGGCGTGCCGATTATCTGCGGGGCGTCGCCCCAGTCGAGTTCAACTTCTTCACTCACGATTACGAATGAGAGGTCTATAGACTCTCCCATGTACTCATGGCCGGGCGGGTAGCGGAGCTCGAACCATGGTCCCAGGTAAGGCTCTACGCCGTCACCCCATACGGCGTCGTCATTCCAGTGATCGCGTGAGGTCTTCCAGCCGAATAGCGCAGAATCATCATACGGCATCGCCTGGACGTCAAGCCAGTAGACCACGGGAAGGTCGGGCGTGCCCTCCTGGACGAAAGCGCCCTCGTCGATAAAGAAGTTGTACTGCCAGATTATCTGGTCGGCCGGATAGACATAATTATCAGGCGGGTCCATCCAACCCTCAAGCACACCCTGGATCCATATGCGCGATGTGAATTCTCCCGGTCTGAAAGCACGGTACCACAACACCTGTCCAGGCATGCTGTAGCCGGTCGAGCTCTCGGAGTCGGGGATATCTTTGTGTAAGCTCAGGACGAACGTGACGGAGTCAGGCGACTCATAAGGCGGGTAGTCGTTGTACCACGACCCCCATATATGTATCGCCGTGATCGGCCCGGTCCGGGTACACTCGAAGTCGTCGGCCAGGATATAGGGCATCGTGGCATTGACGTCGATGCCATAGTCCGTCTCATCAGGCATCTGCACCCACTTGGCCGGCTGTGACGGGTCCCAATCGGCATACGCCGCAGGCGCGAGCGCGATCAGGGATACTGCAAGCAAGCAAAGAGCGTATTTCGTCATGATTGCCTCCTTTCCCGTGGCATTATTAGACGAGTGCTTTGCTATCCCCTTTGCTGATTTCTACAACCGCCGGTCATTATACCACAGATGCGATGCGATTTCAATGATAGGGTTTAGGCGATATCCCGGCCGAGCACGAGGTAGAATTCCGCCCGGGGCAAGACACAGGACTGTTGCGAACCCGCGCCACATCTGTGGCGCCCCTGCGCCCATTCGCCGGCAATAAGCGGCACGGCGCCGTCCCTGTGTGGTATGCTTTTTGCAGTAAGAGGTATGTACGGGATCCTCTGGTTGTGGACTCCATAAGTCTCCTCTGCGCCCGGATGCCTGTAAGGCAGCAAAGGGGTGGGTCATGACTACCAGAAGCGGAGCGCATACAGTCCTCTTCGCCGGATTGGTCGTTATCCTGGCATCTGTCTCATTCGCGAATCCCACCGCAGGCGTGGACCGCGAATCAGAGCTCGCGGCCTTCAATGAATATGTGGACGCGGCGCTGCCCGTCGTGGCCGAGATGACGGGCATAGAGGCGGACGAGCCCGTTCCCACGGTAATGCTCATGAGAAGCGAGGTGCGGGACTACCTGATTGAGACGCTTGAATTCGAGTACCCCGAGGGAGAACTCATGAAGCGCGGTGAATGCATGGCGGCCCTCGGCCTCGTTCCTCGAGGTTACGACCTTGAGGCCGGCATAATCGAGATGATAAGCGAAAGCGCGGGGGCCTTCTACGACCCGCGGAAAGACGACATGAAGGCCATAGCCGACCTACACCCCATGCTCAAGGCTCCGCAAATGCAGAAGATGATAGTCTCGCATGAGCTAACGCATGCTCTCCAGGACAGGGTCATCGACCTTTACGAGCTCTATCGCGAAGCGCTGGCCGACCTGGACCGTGATTACGCCGTCAGGGCAATCGTAGAGGGCATGGCCAGCAATGTGATGCTTCCCTATATGAACGGCCAGGAGCTCGGAGAGGGACCGGACGTCCAGGCGTACATGCGCGCCGGGTTCGACATGAAGTACGGGAGCGGCAGCGGGGGCGCCATGGGAGGCGCGCCGCTTTATGTGAGAGAGAGTTTCCTGAGCCCTTATGCCGAAGGCGGCGGCTTCGTGCAGGCATGGATCGGGAAGTACCCCGACAGGACGCTAAGGCAGCTCCTGCTCGACATGCCTCCTACAAGCGAGCAGATCATGCACTTCGATAAGTTTGAAGAGGGAGACGAGAGAACCCCCATCGACCCGGCGTGTTTCGACGCCGTGGTGCCGGCGGGATGGGAGATGTACTACGCCAACACCCTGGGCGAGTTCGACTTCCTCATGCTGTTCAGGAGCCATGCCGTAACCGCGCAGTATGCAGACGAACTCGCCGCCGGTTGGGACGGCTGCAGGTGGCGGGCATATCACGACGATGCCGGGCACCTCGTCATTGTCGGTTTGTCCATCTGGGACAGCGTGGAGGATGCGAGGGATTTCGCCAGCGGCTTCGAGCATGTGCTTGAGGAAATACGGGAGGCCGGCAAATACGAGGTGGCCCGCCACAGAAATACGGTCTGCTTCGCAATAGGGACGGCGAGCCCGATGGCCTCAGACCTCCTGGGCCTATCTGAGTAAGAGCGTCTTTATACTCCTCGTCTCTCCCATGGCGGAGAGCCTCATAAAATAGATTCCGGCCGCCACCGAGCGGCCGCAGGAGTCCCTCCCGTCCCATACCACCCGGGCCCCTCCCGCGGCCAGGTCAGCGTCCAGCAGTGTTGCCACGCAGCGCCCGGCGACATCGTAGACCTCCAGATTCACATGCGCCGCCTCGGGCAGCGAGAACCGGACAGCGGTCGAATATGCAAACGGGTTGGGCGAGTTCTGACGAAGCAAAACAGCCGCACCTGCCCCACCTCCTGCCGGGGCGGACGCATAGAGACCGCGCTCCAGCTCGGAGATGAACCAGGGGGCGCTCTCGGCCGTAATGGTTATATGCACCTGGTTCTCGACAGGGAAGTAAACCGTGTCGAAGGGCGTATGCGCGAGAAGATCCGGGTCCCCGGCAATGTCATAGAAGAGATCTCCGGTGTCGATATCCAGCGCGCTTACTGCGGGTATGAAGCAGTGGTCGTCATAGAGCGCGATTACATCTCCATAGGGCGCCTCGGTGCTGTCCATCTGCGCCATCGAACCGCGCGTACCCCCCGGCGCGTTGTCGTAAGGTTTCGTGCCGCTCACGTATACCTGGAGGTAGTCGTCGGGAAAGGGCCAGATAAGATCGAGCGCCCCGTCGAATATGATCTGCCCCCCGCCGTCGGGCACGGCCCAGACGTTTCCAATGATGTCGACGAGAAGGCTGCTGTATTCGTAGAGGATGATCTGCTCGCCCGGCGAGAACCCCTGGCCGGTCATGTAGCCGCTGCCGTTGGCGACCGCGACCTTGCGCGGAAGCGCCGGGTAGTCCCCCACGGCTGCCATGTCCGCCATGAGCTCCGTAAGCAGCGTGTCGCAACTCGCCGCGGATTCGGGCGGGTCGGTGAAGTAGTAAACGAGCATTTGCCTGGGCGCCGGCCTCATGAGACTCTGCAGCAGCGCATCGGCGTCGGCGGACTGACCCGAGAAGAACTTGACCCAGTACTGTATGCCGAGGGGTATGTTTGCTCCCTTATGCGGGGCGTCGAAAGAGATAAAGGTCCTTACGTTGTGGGCCATGCCGTTGTGCTCCATGTAGGCGAGAGCGTATCGGCCGACCAGCCCTCCCATGCTTGCCCCCACCACCGCTATGCTGGCATAGGGCTGTATGACGCTGTTCATATGATTGATGAGCTCTATCGCAACGAAGGAGTTCCGCTGGATGTAATCGGTGGCGTCGGTGAAGTCGAGAACGACGGCGTCGAATCCACGCGTGATCAGGCTCTCGATCATGCCCTCCTGATTCATGGCCTCGTAGAGATACTCCCAGCCCATGGTGTTGTCTATATCGAAGCCCTCAATGATGAGGACGGGATTGGTGAGGGCCGGGTGGCTCGCTCCCAGGTAAACGTAGGCGCTGCCGCTCGCGTACTCGCCGAGATAGGGTATGGTGGCCGTGATGAAGAGCGTATCGTCGGGGTCGGGCACCTGGGCCAGGGCCGGGATGGATGCAGTCATTAAAGCCAGAGCATAAACCCAGACGGTTCTCTTCATAAGGCCATCCCTTCTCGTCGTGATATATCCCGGGTATTATTCTACCATAACCGGGAGATTTTCTCAATTGCAGCGCTTGTATCGCGCTACTGCATCATCGAATCTGCCCGGACCGAAATGCGTCACCCCCGCTTCATGGCCTTCAGGCGCTCAGCCTTGGGCCATTTCTCGATTGCATAACGGAGGGCCGTCCGGGGCATAACGTCCTTGTGCTTCATCACGAACTTGTGGGCCTGGTCGAAGAAGTGGTCGCCCGTGACTTTGAGCATCCAGCCGTAGCCCTTCTCGACCATGTCCTCTTCATCCATGAGGAGGACCTCTGCGGTCTTGAAGACGTCCTCGAGAAGCAGTCCCCTTTTTACGGGCTCCATGAGGGAGACGGCTGATGCGCGCCTGAGCCACAGGTTCTTAGAACCCGCCCATTTCATTCTCCTGGCTGAGAGCTCGGGGAACTTGACGAGCGCGAGGCCCAGAACGCCGCAGAGGCTATCGCAGCGGCCCCAGTTATCGACGTATGTCTTGAGCCATCGCTCGAAGCGACTGAAGTCCTTCTTCTCGTAACGTCTGGCAATCTTCATGGACCAGTCGAAGGCAAAGAAGCGCGAGTACTGCCAGCCGCTCGACAGCAGTTCGTCGCATATATCGAGTATCTCATCTTTATCCAGCCGGCCCACCGCCGTGCGCAAGAACCTGTTGGAGACCTTTCGGAGAACAGGTGTCTTCAGACCCTCGGGATGGTCGAGTTTCTCCTTAAACCACCTCTGGTAGTTCATCCGGTTGGCCGGCTTGTCGACGGCTTTGACCCCGGCCCGGAGCTTCTTTATTAAGGCATGCACTACGTACCTGCCTCCTTACCGCCTGCCCCGCGCTTGCGCCAGAAGTCGAAGGACCGCCCGGGAACGAATATGTCGATGCCCACGCAGGCGGTATCGAGCGGATTCTTGATGACATGAGGCTCATTGCCGGGGATGTAGACGGCGTCCCTCTCGTCAAGGACGACCTCGCCGTCGCTGTCGGTGGCAATGGACAGTCTCCCCTTGAGGACCACAAGCACCTGGGCGCTAGGATGATCATGCCTGGGCGAAGCGTGGCCCGGAGGCTTGGAGAAGTGCTCTATGGAGATATCCTCTTCACAACACATGCTCACGCGCTTCCAGTCCTTTTCGGGCTCATAAGTCTCGGCTGTCTCGAAACGGATTATTTTCATGCTGTCCTCCAGTCAGGTTCACAGGCGATATTAACATAACAGCGCCGGGCAACCAGGAAATTGTGCGTGGTTGCCGGCCGGTCTTGCGTATAATGATTGGTGAACGAAAGGAGTCGACATGAATCTGAGGATATTGCGCATCATTGCGCTTGCCGCCGGTCTTATCGCCGTGGCCGCCCTCGAGGTGGCCCTCGCCTGCGACACCTGGGTGGCGATGCGGGACGTCACGCAAAGCGGCTCGGTCATGCTGGGCAAGAACAGCGACAGGCCCACCTTCGGATGCCAACCCCTCGTCTTCAACGGCCGCGAGGAGTGGCCGCCGGGAAGCGAGATCGACCTGGGAAGGATAAAGATACCCCAGGTAGATGAGACTTTCGCGACCCTGGGCTCGAGCCCTTACTGGTGCTGGGGTTATGAGGAGGGCATGAACGAGTTCGGCGTGGCCATTGGCAATGAGGGCGTGTGGACGAAACCCCTCACGGAGGCATTTGAGGCCTATGCTGAGGATGAAGGCCCTGAGCCCGGGCCCACCGGCATGGACTTCCTCAGGCTGGGGCTCGAGCGCGGCCGGACTGCGCGCGAAGCGCTTGATATCATGACCGCTCTTTTAGAACAATACGGGCAGTTCGGCTCGGGGGTTCCGGGCGGGGACGCGCTGGCCTCGTATGACAATTCATATATAATTGCGGATGCAGCTGAAGCCTACATACTGGAGACGGCCGGCCGCAAGTGGGTCGCCCGCAGGGTGAGCAACGGCTCGGCCTCTATTTCGAACAGGCTGAGCATCGAGACCGAATGGGACTTGGCATCACCCGGCATTATCGAGCACGCCATAGACAAGGGCTGGTGGGAAGAGGCGGCAAGGGACGAGTTCAGTTTTCGCTCGGCTTATATGGCCGACGGGCCGGGGATTGAGGAGAGAGACAGGACGGCGCATGTCCGGCAGGAAGCCTCGTGTTCCATGCTCATGGGCGCACATGGCGCGATCGATGTGGGAAAGATGAAGGAGATCGGCCGCGACCAGTCCTCAGACCCGAGCATAGATCTCGACCAGACGGCGAGTTCCTGCGTCGCCGTGCTGAGGCCCCCTGAGGAAGGCATATGTGTATTCTGGTGGTGCGCCTCGAGGCCAAGTAACGGCTGCTTCGTCCCCTTCTTCGTCGAAGCCGGGGGAGTTCCTGAGGCGGTTGCCTCAGCAGGCACTTTCGGTAAACGCGTGGTCCCCCCCGGCCAGGCGACTCCCGACGAGTTCTCCGCCGATTCCTACTGGTGGCTCTTCAGGGACCTCACAGACATGGTGAACGCGGACCGCGCTGTCCGGCAGGCTGAAGTGAGAACGGCGTTTGATGCCCTGGAGAGCGAGTTCGAAGCCGGTCTCGGGGATATTGTGGAGGAGGCGCAGAATCTGAAGCGATCTGGTGACAAAACCGGCGCCAGCCGGGTGCTCTCTGACTACACTGCTTCCTGCGTGGACAGGGCGGTTACCCGGGCAAATGAGCTGAGGGAACACTACGCGGCCCGGGCGGTCAGCATTCCCTCACGCTTCCAGCCCTATGTCGGCATCTATACGGGCAATTTCGGGCCGTTCGAAGACGCAGAGTTCGAAGTCAGGGTTCAGAACGACAGGCTTGCCATAGACGTTCCCGGTCAGATGGTATTCGAGCTCCTGAACCCTGACGCTGAAGGCAGGTGGTATTTCGCCTTAAGTCCACTGGCCGCTGTATCGTTCGAGGAGGGCGAGAGCGGAGAGATTGTCGGTCTCGCCATACACCAGGCGTCACAGCTTACAAGGGAAGGGACTCTGGATTCCACGGGGGCCATAGACGGTGAGATAGCAGCTCTGCATAGCCGCTACGTGGGAAGATATGTCGTCCCCTTCCAGTCCGCCGAGGTGTTTATAGTGTCCCGCGAAGGCAAGCTCGTGCTTGAGATACCCGGACAACAGGAGACGATTGAACTCCTGCCTCCCGACGACAAGGGCCGGTGGTATTTTGCCAAGGACGCATCGGCGGCGGTCTCTTTCATCGAAGACGAAAGCGGGACCGTAGATAAGATGCATCTGCACCAGAGATTCATGTTACCCAGGAAGGCCGATTGAGGAGGCCTCAGCCCCCAGTACCCGCTACGGCACGCCGGTATTCCTGAAACACCACCTGGCTTGTGGCTGACGCCTGCGCCCTGGCCGGCACGTCTATCCAGCGAATGTCGGTGTCCTTGCGGAACCACGTCCCCTGGCGCTTGGCGAAGCGGCGGGTTTTGAGTTTGATGAGATCGACCGCATCGCCGAGAGTGGTATTCCCCGTCAGGTAGTCGGCGAGCTCGCGGTAGCCGAGTGTATTCCTGAAGGCAAGGCTCCGGCCATAGCCCGAGTCCATCAGCGCCTTGGTCTCCATAAGAAGGCCCGCTTCCACCATTTCGTCCACCCTTGCGTCAATCCTGCGGTGGAGGTCATGTGTATCGCGGCTGAGCCCGATCTTTACGAATGGAACGTCCAGGGGTTCGACGTCTTTCTCGAGGTCGCTCATTCTCTCCCCCGTCATCTCGAAGACTTCAAGTGCCCTTATAATCCTCACGGTGTTCTCCGGATCGGTCCCGGCGGCCTTCTCCGGGTCCACCTCATTGAGCTTGTGCCAGAGGTGTGCCGGGCCCCACCTCTCGGCTTCGCGCGTCAGCCTATCCCTCACTTCGTCATTGGCGGCCGGGCCGTCGAATATGCCGTCGGTAAGCGCCTTTATATAGAGCCCGGAGCCTCCCGCGACTATGGGCGTCAGGCCGCGGCCGAGTATGTCGTGTATCCTGCGTCTCGCCTCCGTCTGGAACTCTTTGGCGGTGTACTGCTCGTCGGGGTCGACCAGGTTCACCATATGATGCCGCACCTCACGCATCATCTCGGCGGTCGGCTTGGCGGTGGCTATGTCCATGTGCCGGTAAACGAGGCGCGAGTCGGCCGAGACGATCTCGCCGGGCAGGTAGTTCCCCGCCAGATGAAACGCGACATCGGTTTTGCCGGTACCGGTAGCCCCCACGAGCACGAGCGTGATCCGGGGCGACTCCTGGTTCATCTTCTCAAGAACCTGCGCTCTATCTCGTCCCAGGAGAGCCTTATCATGGTGGGCCGGCCGTGCGGACAGGCAAAGGGCATGCGCGTTTCGAAGAGACGACTTATGATGGAGTTCACTTCATCCTCGTTGAGCTTGTCGCCGGCCTTGAGCGCCGCCTTGCAGGCCACCGACGCGGCGATCACATGTTTGATATCCTCTGACTTGGACCTGAGCTCGATTATCTCGTCGACTATCTCGGCGAGTATGGCCTGTTTCGCCCCTTCTCTCAAGAGCGCGGGTACAGCCTCAACCACGTAAGTACGGTCGCCGAACTTGCGGACGTCGAAGCCGACGCGCTTTATGTCCTCCATGTGCTCGTCGATGACCTCCTCCTCCTCGGGCGAGACCTCCACGGTTTCGGGAAAGAGAAGCTTCTGGGACGTCGGGTCCTTGCCGTCCAGGCGGGCCTTGACCTCTTCATAGAGGATGCGCTCATGTGCCGCGTGCTGATCGATGAGATAGAATTCATCGGCTGACTGCGCGAGTATGTAGGAGTTCTTGAGCTGCACTATGGCGCTGACGCCGGCGGCCGCCTCCGCGGCCACTCTGGTCTTGTATTTAGGTACTGCTTCGGATATCAGTATGCCCTCGTTGCTCTTGAGACTCACCGGCCCCCGCGTGACCGGCCTACGCGCCGCCTGTCTCTTCTCGGCCGGCGGCCTCGTGATAATGGGCGGTATCATGCGCTTGGTGGTGAGAGCGCTCTCGACCGCGTGATATACAAACTGCCTCACTTCCCTGTCCCTTCGGAACTTGACTTCGGTCTTGGCCGGGTGCACGTTGACGTCGATCTCCCGCGGGCTTATTTCGATCAAGATGACGCCCGTGGGGAAACGCCCCTTCTTGAGAAGCGTGCCGTAGGCGTCCCTTATGGCGCTGAACAGGAGACGGCTCTCAACTGGCCTGCGGTTTATGAAGATATTCGTCTGGCCGCGCGTGGCTCGGGCCTCCTCCGGCCGCGAGAGGAACCCGCCGATGTGTATGTATTCGTCGCCGAAGTCAATAGGGATGGAGTTCTCGCCGAAGTTCTTGCCCAGCATGCCGCCGAGGCGCTGCTCGACGCTTTCCACCGCGGGCAGACTTAGCACGGTCTTGCGGTCGCGGATGAGCTTCATCGATACCCAGTGATGGCTCATGGCATGTGTCGCGAATGTGCGCGTTATGTGGCGTACTTCGGTGGCCCGGGTCTTGAGGAACTTGGCCCTCGCAGGCGCGTTGAAGAAGAGGTTTGTGACGCTTATCGTGGTCCCCGGCTCGCGGGACGCCCTGGTGACTTCGTCAATCTTGCCGCCCCTTGCCACGATACGTGTCGCGTAATCGTCCTCCGCCATCCGCGTCACGAGGTCTATCTCCGAAACGCCGGCGATGGCCGGCAGGGCCTCGCCGCGAAAACCCATTGTGTTTATATTGTCGAGATCATCCGGCGAGTCGACCTTGCTGGTGGCGTAGCGCTCGAATGCGAGCTTCGCGTCATCCTCACTCATTCCCGCCCCATCGTCGATCACGCGGATGAGCTGGCGGCCGTCGCCCTTAATCTCGACGCCGATATGCCCCGCGCCCGCGTCTATGGCGTTCTCCATAAGTTCCTTTACCACCGAATACGGCCTGTCCACGACCTCCCCGGCGGCGATCAGATTGATCATTTTGTCCGGAAGGACCTTAATATTCCCCATGCGTCTCCTCTTCGGGGCCGTCGTCCCTGGGGGACGCCATTTTCCTTAAGGCCATGAGCTCCTCGAGTGCCTGGAGCGGGGTCATGTTGTTGAGGTCCAGCCCTCTCAGGCGCTTCATGAGTTCGGTCTCGGCGTCCCAGAGTCCCAGCTGTACTTCGCCCGCGACAGGCGAGTGCTCGCCGCGCGCGATGCGCGGTATCTCCCCAACCGAGTACTCGTCCTCTTCGATGTTGGCGAGGACCTCCCTGGCGCGGTCTATTACAATCTGCGGGAGGCCGGCGAGTTTGGCAACCTGAATCCCGTAGCTTCTGTCGGTGCCGCCCTCCACTATCTTTCGCAAGAAAACGATGCTGTCCCCGTACTCCTTTACCTGGATGTTGTAGTTCTTGACCCGCGGCAGAATGGCGGCAAGGTCTGTGAGCTGGTGATAATGGGTGGCGAACAGCGTCAGGGGGCGCACGCGGTCGTTATCGTGCAGGTACTCGACCACGGCCCAGGCGATGCTGAGACCGTCGAACGTGCTCGTGCCCCTTCCGACTTCATCCAGCAGGACGAGGCTCCGCTCTGTGGAGTTATTGAGAATGTTGGCCGTCTCAACCATCTCCACAAGGAAAGTGCTCTGGCCCCGCGCCACGCGGTCGGTCGCGCCGATTCGCGTGAATACCCTGTCGACAACGCCTACCTCGGCGCTTGCCGCGGGAACGAACGATCCCACCTGGGCCATGATGACGATAAGCGCCACCTGCCTTAAGTAGGTCGACTTGCCGGCCATGTTGGGCCCTGTGATAACCAGAAGCTGGTTGTCGTCGTCGAAGAGGACATCGTTGGGAACGAAAGTCTCCTCTCCCAGGAAACGCTCAACAACGGGATGGCGGCCTTCGCGGATCTCTATGCGGCGCTCATCTTTCACCACGGGGCGGACATAGTCACCCTCGCCCGCGGCCTCGGCAAACGACGCCAGAACGTCCAGCTCCGCGACCGTGCGCGCGGCGGCCTGTATGTCGGCCGTCGCCTGGGCGACCTCCGACCTTATGTCCTTGAAAAGGCTCTCTTCAAGCCGCGTGGCAGTCTCGTCGGCTTTGAGTATCTCTGCTTCCTTCTCCTTCAGCTCTTCCGTGATGTACCGCTCGGCGTTGACCAGAGTCTGCTTTCTTATGTAGTCGGCCGGAACCCTGGAGATGTTGGCCTTGGTGACTTCGATGTAATAGCCGAAGACTTTGTTGTAGCCTATGCGCAGCTTCTCTATGCCCGTCTTGTCGCGCTCTTTCTGCTGAAGGCCCAGTATGTACTTCCTCGCATTGGACGTAAGGTCGCGGAGCTCATCCAGGCGCTTATCATAGCCGGCGCGAATCACCTCGCCCTGTTTGAAATTGACGGGGGCGCCTTCCTTAATCGACTTATCGATGACGGCCCTTACCTCCGACAGGTCGGGAAGGCCGGCTGCCGCCCGCCCGAGGAGCACCGAAACCGAGCCTTCGAGAATGTCCCTGATTCGGGGGAGCAGGCCCAGCGATTCCTTGACGGCCACAAGGTCGCGCGGGCCGGCCCGCTCGGTGCAGACTCGCGCGATAAGGCGCTCGAGATCGCTCATGCTGCACAGAGCTTCCCTGAGGTCGCGGCGCCTGACCTCGTCACCCACAAGCTCGTCAACCGCCTCCAGACGCTCGCCTATGGCCTTCGTATCCACGAGCGGAAGCCTGAGCCAGGCCCGAAGCGTTCGCCCGCCCATGGCCGTGAGCGTCCTGTCCAGGACATCGACAAGGGAGGCGTCCTTGTCCTGGGCGTGAAGGGGCCTGAGTATCTCCAGGTTGGAAAGCGAGTTTTCGTCTATCTCCATGTATACGGTCTTACGATGGACGCCCAGCCGGCCTATGTGTGGAAGGAGCCGCTTCTGCGTCTGGCGGAGATAGGTTATCACGGCGCCGGCCGCGCCTACAGCCAGCGGCATGCCGGCTACCCCGAAACCCTCCAGCGAAGATACCTTGAAATGGTCCTTGAGGGTATCCTCCGCGGCGTCAGAGAGGAAGAGCCAGTCGTCCATCTCGGTAAACGACGTTCCGGGCAGGCGCTCTTTTATTTTCGCGCCCGCCTTTGCGCCAGCCATGCCCTTTGCTATGAGAATCTCACTCGGAGAGAACCTGGTGAGCTCGTCGAGGAGGTCTTCCGCCTCCACCTCGCTCACGCTGAACTCCCCCGTCGAGAGGTCGGCCCGGGCTATGCCCCAGCGCCCGTCTCCCTCCGCAATCGCCGCGAGGAAGTTGTTTTCCTTTTCGTCGAGAAGAAGCGCGGAAGTGATCGTCCCCGGCGTGATCACCTCGACCACGCCGCGCCTGACAAGCCCCCTGGCCTGCCTGGGATCCTCGGTCTGTTCGCATATGGCGACCTTGAGGCCCGCCCTTACCAGGCGCGCGATATAAGTCTCCGCGGCGTGATGGGGGATGCCCGCGAGGGGTATGTCCTTGCCGCCCTCCTTTCCCCGCGATGTCAGCGCTATCCCCAGGACGCGCGATGCCGTCCTGGCGTCGTCCAAAAAGGTCTCGTAGAAATCCCCCATCCGGAAAAGAAGTATGGCGTCGGGGTATTCCTTCTTTATGCTCAGATACTGCGACATCATGGGGGTTGTGCGTGATTTCTTCTTCATAACCTAAAGAGGGCGTGCACAAGCCGCGAGAGAAGGCTTCTCCTCCACCCCTCACAGCACCAGCGCAGCTTCTACGGTTCTATCTACACAAAGGTTTCCCAGTGCTTACACCTGGGGCAGCGCCACAGGGCTTCGTTGACCCTGCTGCCGCAGTTTTCACAGGTGTAGGTCTCATCGTCCGTCGGGAAGCCGTTGAACGCCTCAACCATGGTCTTTAGCGAGATCTCGATCTCGCCCTTCTCATAGTAGAGCCTCGCAAGGGCCTGCTTGACGCTCCTCGACTCCGGCTCGAACTCGAGCGCGGTTTTACAGAGCCCGATGGCGTCGTCGAGATTGCCCTTTCTTCTCTGAATGTAAGCAAGCGTCATGAGCGTCCTCACGTCTCCCGGGTTGCGCTCGAGGACGTCATTATAGAGATCGATTATCTTCTCGAAGCGCCCCTTCTCATAGAAGGCCTTCTCCAGGCGGCGGAAGGTTATGTAAGCGACCTCCGGGTAGGTGGTTACGATGCGCCGCCAGGAGGAGATGGCGTCGTCGATCTTGCCTTCCTGGTAATAGAGGTCCCCGAGGTACAGGTATCCCGGCACGCACTCCGAGTCGATTTTGATGGCGTCCTTGAGGCTGCTCTCTGCCTCCTTGAGCCGGCCGCCGTCGAGGTAGCGCTTGCCCACATAGGCCTTGTAAAGCGCGAGGTCGTGCGTGTCGTCGACCTTGGTGATCTTGGAGATCTCGCGCCTCGTAATGTAGGCCTTGTCCCACTCGCCCATCTCCTCGTAAACCTCGAGGAGCTCCCGGAGGGCCATCTCGTTGTGGGGCGTGAGCTTGAGGAGGTTCTCATATGTCGCAGAGGCCCGGTCGAAGCGCTTTGATTTGACGTAGTCACGCGCCAGGCTCAGCATTATGCGGGACATGGCCTCCTTGGGAACGCCGGTCCTGACCGTGAGCTCCCTGTGTATCTGGATCGCGCGCGGCACGTCGCCCGACTCTCTCAGCACGTCGCCGAGGCGCAGGTATGCATCGATGCTCTGGGGCTCTTCGCGCACGGCCTGTTTAAAGGCGCCCAATGCCCTCTCGGCGTCGCCGTCGGCCAGTGCGGCCAGGCCCTGAACATAGGCGTTCTTGCCCGACCCCCGCCTCCGCCCCGAAATGATTGCCGCGGTTATGCGATAGACGATGAGTGCGATCACGCATACGATTATTACGATAAAGAGACTGCTCACGGCTTACATCCTTTCCCTAAGCCGGTTCCGTATCCTCCAGAGATTCCTCCAGCGGGAGGTTCCGGATTGCGACGAGTTCCCTCTCGAGCTGCTTGTTCTTCTTCTTGAGGCGCCTGACCGTAAGCCCGAGGTCGATGAAGTAGTACAGGCAGTAGAGCAGAGTGACGATTACGCCGACAACGAAAGACACGAAAAGGGCCACGACCAGCGGGACGTCGTAGTACTTCCCCATGCCCAGGTTGATGGACTCGATAGTGGGGCCCGCGTTCAATATGGCGAACGCAATGATTGCCAGCGTCACTATCAGTAGCGCTATCGCTGCTATTACCCTGGGTACATTCATCTCAAGCCTCCGCTTTCCCCCGCACCGGGGCGCAGGTTATCATCCATCTCGTTACAGAGGTCACTTCAGCGTTTACCTTACTACCTTCTCTTACACCACTTGAGGGTACCTTTGCAAGCCAGTTTTCACGAATACGCCCCAGCATGTAATCCGGCTCCTTCCTGCTGGGCTCCTCGACGAGCACTTCGACGGTCCTCCCGACCATCTCCCGCTTGCGCCCGTCGGTTATTTCGTTCTGAAGTGCGATAAGGCGTTTCAGGCGGTCTATCTTGACTTTCTCGGGGACATCGTCCTCAAGGTCGGCCGCGCTTGTGCCCTCCCGCATCGAATAGCGGAACATGAAAGCGGCATCGAAGCGCAGGTCGCGGAGAGCCGCGAGCGTCTCTTCGTACTCGGCCTCCGTCTCGGACGGGAATCCCACCATTACGTCGGTTGTCACCGCAAGACCGGGGACCGTGGCTCTTGCGAAGTCATGCCGCGCCCGGTACTCACCGAGAGTGTATCCTCGATTCATGGCCTCCAGGATTCGGTCGTTGCCACTCTGAAGGGGAAGGTGCAGATGTTCGCAGACCTTATCGAGGTCGCGCATGGCATATATCAGCTCGTCGGTGAGATCTTTGGGATGCGAGGTCGTGAAGCGTATACGATCGAGGCCGGCGATATCGTCGACCATTGCGAGGAGGCCGGCGAAATCGGTTTCGCCGTCATCATACGAGTTTACGTTCTGCCCGAGCAGCGTCACCTCCCTGACGCCCATGCCAACCAGGTTGTTTATTTCGGCCAGTATCTCATTGTGGGCCTTGCTGCGCTCCCTTCCACGCACGTAGGGCACGATGCAATAGGAGCAGAAGTTGTTGCAGCCTCTCATGATACTCACGAAGGTCTTGATTGATGAGTATGCGGCCGGCCGCAGCGTATACGTGGATACGAAGTTGCAGGACGTCTCGACCACGGGCCCCCCTCTGGCATCCAGGCGGCGGAGGAGGTCGGTGAAGTAGTCATAGCAGTCGGTTCCCACCACAAGGTCGACTGCGCCGTCCATTGTAAGTTCGGCCCCGAGGCGCTGGGCCATGCAGCCGATTATGCCGATCAGGAGGCGCGGGTTCTTCCTGCGCAGCGCGGCGAATTCGGCAGCCATCGACCGGGCCTTGCGCTCGGCGCGGTCGCGCACGCTGCAGGTGTTAAGAAGTATGAGGTCGGCATCCGCGGCGGTTTCGGCCCGGCTATACCCCTCCGCCAGGAGTTTGGCCGCTATTATCTCCGAGTCGTAGATATTCATCTGGCAACCCAGAGTCTCGATGTAGAACTTTTTATCCTGATCGAGCACGGCCCCCTCCCTCAAACCGAACGGCCAAAGGTCGCATTCACAATACTAATAGAGAGTGTGGAATTATCAAAAAGAAAACGGACGGGAGACCGAACTCCCGCCCGCATAGAGTGAAGCTCGCGCTTCGTCTACCTGTATAGAGACTTGATGCTTCCCCACGTGCTGGGCTCGGCATTCGAGGGGCCGCCACCGTTAACGCCTGAGATATTGAAAGCTCCGCCGCCTGAATAGGCGTCGACAATCAGGTAATACTGCCCGGTGGCCGTGGCGGTATAAACGAATCCCGAACCATCCGGGTACTGGTCATCGCCGATTACGCAGGTATTCACCGGATCGTCGCAGTCGGTGATGAGATAGATCGAGTCGTCCCAGAGGCCGCCGGTGTTCATGGTGACCTCGAAGGAATCGCCCGCAAGCAGCGTGATGCAGTAGACCACGTCCGCGCCCGCAGCCGTGTAGCCCGTGCAGCTCGTGTAGTTGACGTAGTCATAGGGGTTGTAGTCGTCGTTGGCGAGGTCCGTGGTGGCGTCTATGCTGAACGCGCCGTAAGGTATGCCGATCGCTCCCTCGCATGTGTCATTTTCGGGCGGAGGCGGAGGCGTGTAGCCTTCATTGACGCCCACGGCATCGAGGTAGTGGTCCGCTCCGTCGGTGCCGCTGTAGATGAAGGCGATTTCGACCGTCTGCCCGTCATAGCCGCTCAGGTCTATATCGAAGATCTCGTACACGAATGTCAGCGTGCCGTAGTCCTCGAAGCTCCAGACCTCGACGCCGTCGATTTCGACGGTCAGCGTCGCATTCGGCGCCCAGTAGGGGCTTCCCATTGTGGCGAAGTTGAGGTGGTCCTCACCCGGGCCGATCTTGTACTCGAACTTCAGCACTTCATACTGAGTGGTGTCGGCCTGCCACGGAATATAGGCGGCCACGGCGCCTTCGTAGGGATTTGGGTAGAAGCCGTCCACGTCCCGCATCCAGGTATTGGTGGGAACCGTGATAATCTGGCTCCATCCGGCCGGCGGGAACGCGCCCTCAAAGCCCTCGAAATAGCCCGCCATCGGCATTCCCGGCCCGCTCTTGCCCGCACCCAGTACCCATGATTTGGGCGGGGTCTTGGCGACGGCCAGGCTGGCCGCCAGAATCAGAATTATGCACACAACCGGTAACGTTTTTCTCATCTCGACATCCTCCTTAAAGTCCTTTTGAACCACATATCCTTAGCCTGAAGCGCGCAAACAGCGCTGAACTCAAAATCCTCCTTTCCGGAGCGACAGCAAATCGCCCCTCGCGTCCTGTTTGCCCCACGCTGTGAAGTGACGGGTATTAGCAGCTCAGATGTCGGCCATTAATGACCCTTTTGCTTCTCGTTATTGAGGAAGTGCAGAAATTGTAGCATAGTGCCGCGTTAATGGGCAAGCGAATAATATTCAAGATGGAGTGGTCGTTTAAAGCGAAGAAATGGGGCCGGTTTCGGGTATATGGTGGTGGCGTGCCACGGTTCCTGTACCGACCGGCCGCGCCGCAAGGGGCCCCCCTGTTGGGCCACTTGCGGCTCCCTCATACCGGCCCCAGATTCAGTTATTTATTGCGGCGCTACTTCCCCTGCTTCTTTTCGATCATGGCGAGCATCTTCTTGCCGTTGTCGTTGTCGGGATTCATCTCCAGCGACTTGGCATAGAGACTCTTTGCCTTTTCTGTGTTCCCGAGCCCGAGATACCCCTCGGCAAGGCTGTCATAGACGTTCCAGGAGTCCGGATACATCTCGACGTTGAGGGCGAACACGGCGACGGCCTCCTTTTTCCTGCCGCTGTTCAGAAGTATGTAGCCCACGCTGTTGAACTCCTTCTCGTCGAAGTAGTACCCGTCCCCGCTCGAGACCACCTTTTTGTATGCCTTGGTCGCCCCGTCGGGACCATGATCATATGCCGAAAGCCCAATCACCCGAGCTGCAGAAGTTCCCCTGGTCTTGTCGTCCATCATACCGTCTTCCAGTTTCGCTCTTAGGTTCATGGGCTTTTCTTGCTCGGTCTTTTTCGCCTGCTCTGCTTTCTTCTTCTTAAGCTCGTACTCGCTGTATTCCTCTTTTTTCTTCTGCTCTTCTTCCTTGAGGGCCTTGTCCTTCTTGGCCTGTTCCGCCTTCTTCTCCTCATCGCTCGGCGTACCGGCTCTCTTCTCGCTCACACCCCCGGCGACCTGTTCCTGCGGCTCGGCGCCTCCCGCGATCTGCACGGCTTTCTTCCAGATATGTGACCCCGAGAGCGGGATGGTGAAAGCCACGATAAGGACACCGATAACCAGAACCGAGGCGTGGCTTCCCGACCCTCTATTGACCTTGGGGTCGAGGATGCACAGCAGCCGGTCCTTGAGGTTGCTTCCTTCGGATATGGTTGCCAACTGCCACATGGGTCTGCTCCTCCTCTGCATGTCGGTCGCGATCTCCATGAGAAGCGAGGCGTAGGCCGACGGTTTTGCCCCTGAATTGATGACCGCGTTGTCACAGTCGCGTTCCCTTTCAATTCTCAGGCGGTTTAAGGCAAGCCAGACCAGGGGGTTAAACCAGTGAATCGCTGTGGCGGCAAATCCCAGTATCTCGATCAGCGAGTCCCAGCGCTTCACATGGGCCAATTCATGTGAAAGAACAAGTCGCCTGCGGTCCTCCTGCCAGGCCCCGGCCATTTCAGGGATTATGATGACTGGCCTCAGGACGCCGATGGTTATGGCCGCGCTCACTTCCCGGGAGCGAAGGAGCTCAACCGGGCGCCTTATGTCAAGGTCGTACGAGAGTTCCCTCAGGAGGCTATCCCAGGAAGCATCAAGGGGTACGGCCCTCGCCACAAGGCGCTTTAAGAGATGTCGTGAAACAGCGAACCACGCGAGATAGACTGCCGCCCCCGCCAGCCATATGAGGCCTATCCAGCCGATGCCGATGGACCTCAGGCCGTCAAGGAATTCGCTTGCGCTCCAGCCGCCCGACGTGGCGGCGGGCAGCTTCGCGGCGGCCACCGGCCCGGCTGCAACGGGCGGCTGCTCGGGTATGTCGCCCGCCACCAGGACTTCTCCTCCCAGCACGGGAAGTATGGGCAGGTTCCACGCGGGGGCGATCAGGGCCGATAGAGGCAGCAGTATCAGACAGGCGAGCACCGCGATCCACACCGCCTTCCGGGCATATGCCGGCGAGCGGCGCATCAGGATCGTGACTCCGGCCCCGAGACCGCAGAGCACGGCTCCCTTAATGAGAAGGTCGATAATCAGTCTTGTAACTGCAAGCCAGTCGACACTGGACAGCGCGCCTAGTAAGGTGTTCATGACTATCGACCCTCCTTGCGCGAATCGTCTATGAGTTTGAGAATGCTGGCGATGTCGTCGTCCGATAGTGTGGCGTCAGACTTTTTCAATATGGAGATGACCGCGCTGGCCTCGGCGCCCTTGAAGAAGGTTGAGAGCACGTGCTCGAGGGCGTTCCGCCTCGCGCTTGCGAGCGGAATGGTGGGCGAGTAGATGAACTTGCCCCTCTCGCGCTCATGGCGAAGATAGCCCTTGTCCTCAAGAACGTGGAGCATGGTCCTGACCGTAGCGTTCGCGGGTTTATCGGGAAGGCCCTTCATGACCTCCACCGCTGTTGCGCGCCCAAGGCTGTAGACTACTTCCATGATTTCCCGCTCGCGCTTGGTAAGATCCGTGATGTCGGGTCTCTTCTTCATGATGTCTCCCTTATGATGTGTTAATTATTTAACCTGTTAAATATTTAACAGTTAATCGTGGATTTGTCAAGGGGTAAAATTGAGGAAATTCAGAACGCCGGATCCGCGAGCACTCCGTTGTGGGTAATGGCCTTCACGCGCACCTCCATGAGATCATTGGGACTGGCCCCTCCGTCTACCACGCAGCGCACATAGTTCCCGCTCAGGGCCGTGAGGAGTCCCTCCTGCCGTCTTGTGAGGACCAGCGCCTCCAGGCTCTTGCCGACAAGCGATTCCCGGAATGCCGCGTTTTTTCTAGAGCCGAGTTCGCGGAGGGCTTTGCTCCGCCTCTTCTTCTCCCCCGGCTCAACGAGTCCGTCCATGTCATAGGCTGCAGTGCCCGGCCGGCGCGAGAATGAGAAGCAATGGAGGTAAGTCACCGGGAGGCTCTCTATGAGGTCATATGAGTTCCGGAACGCGCGCTCATCCTCACCGGGAAAACCCACCATTACGTCGAGGCCGATGCCGCAGTCGGGCAGGCGGCGGGCGATCTTGAGGATGACCTCTTCATATGCACTGCTCGCGTAATGCCGGCCCATTCTGCCGAGTATGCCGTCATCCCCGCTCTGAAGGGGCACGTGGACATGCGGGCAGATCTTCATGGCCGGCTCGGCCATCACGTCGACAAGGTCGTCCGTGAAGTCATTGGGCTCCACGGAGCTCAGGCGAAGCCGCTTCAGGTTCTCCACCCGCGCGACGTTGCGCAGAAGCCCCGGCAGGTCAATCGACGGCTCAAGGTCTTTGCCGTATTGCCCCAGATGCACCCCTGTTAGCACGACCTCTTTGTATCCCTCCCCGGTGAGCAGCTCGATCTCCTCGCGCACGGTCTCGGGTAGCTTGCTCCGGCTCCTTCCCCTTGCCAGCGGAACGGCGCAATAGGCGCATCGGTTGTCGCAGCCGTCCTGGATCTTGACAAAGGCCCGCGTGTAGGATCCAAAGCGCTTGAGATGGCGCTCGCCGCCTAGATCGCAGTCGGCCTCCGGCTCGGTCACTTCTATAACGCGCCCCTCCCGCTTGGAGCGGCCGACGAGTTCGGCGATGTGCGCCTTGCCGGCGTTGCCCACCACCACGTCCACGCCCGGGATATTCGCTATCTCCCCGGGAAAACGCTGGGCGTAGCATCCGGTTACCACAATAAGGGCCCCGGGGTTGGCTTTGATCGCCCGTCGTATGGCCTGGCGAGAGCGGTAGTCGCTTTTATGGGTCACGGTGCAGGTGTTGATGACATAGACCTCTGCCGGCGCGCCGCGCCCCGCCGAGGCATAGCCGGCAGCTTCCATGGCTTCCCTTATCTGCTCGGTCTCAAACTGGTTGAGCTTGCAGCCGACGGTGGAATAGGCCACGGACTTCATTCTTCCATGTCCCATCTGCCGCAGCGGCTCCCCCATCTGGAGATGAGGGTCCCGCCGTCCGAGATTTCCAGAATGTCGCAGGAGTTGGGGCAGTGCCCGCATTCGAACATCCTTGTGGTAAGAGCACTCGGGTCGATGGGGTCGTTGCGGAAGCAGGTCTCGTAGTCGGCCCCCAGTTCGGCCCGGGCGAGGAGCGCCGCGCCGATGGCGCCCATGACATTGTGGTAGGGGGGCACCCGGACCTGTACGCCGAGCTCATTCTCGAAAGCCCGCTTCACCGCCTCGTTGGACGCGACCCCGCCCTGGAAGACGACAGGAGGCCTGATGCGCTTGCCCGAGGCTACATTAGCCAGGTAGTTCCGGACCAGCGACTCGCACACACCCCGCGCGATGGCTTCCCTGCTCGCGCCCATCTGCTGCTTCTGAATGATGTCGGTCTCGGCGAAGACTGTGCAGCGGCCGGGTATGTGTACGCTCTCTTCGGCATTTGCGGCAAGCTCGGAGAACTCGTCTATGGATATGTTCATGCGTGCCGCCTGATGGTCCAGGAAGCTCCCCGTCCCGGCCGCACACACATTGTTCATGGCGAAGTCGACCACGGTGCGGTGATCGATGATTATGATCTTGGAGTCCTGGCCCCCGACCTCTATCACCGTGCGCGTTCCGGGAAAGAAGTGCAGCGCGCCGGCCGCATGTGCCGTGATCTCATTCTTGACTATGTCGGCGCCCACCAGCGCGGCCGCCAGTTGCCTGCCGCTTCCCGTGACGGCACAGCCCCCCATCTCGCAGGCGCCGATCTTAAGACGCGCGCCCCCCATTATCCTCGCGATCGAAGAAAGCGGGTCTCCCCCGGTCCTGAGGTAAGAAACGAACATGACCTCCCGGTTCTCATCGAGAAGCGCCAGATTCGTGCTTACGGCGCCGACGTCAATTCCGAGATACGCTCTCATAAGGTTTTATCTCCCCGGCCGCTTCCTCTAATAACTTAACCGCCTCGGGCTGTGGAATTCAAGCGGGGTCTGCGGCACGCGGCGGGATGAATGTGCATTTCAAGACCTGACCCCGGGAGTTTTACCCCTGGAGTTTTTGAGATATGGCGCGGATGTGTTCGGGGGTCGTGCCGCAGCAGCCGCCCACTATGCTGACGCCGGCCGCGAACAGCCTGGGAACCTCTCCGGCCATGCGTTCGGGAGTCTGATTGTAGACGGGCTTGCCTTCTTCTATTACGGGGATGCCGGCATTGGGCTGGGCGATAATGGGAACGCCCACGTCGCCCATCTCTTCAATGATCCAGACGGCTTCCTCCACTCCACTGCAGCAGTTTGTGCCTACGATGGCGGCTCCCGCGTCCCTCAAGGCGGCCCCGCAGTCGGCCGGCCGGTGGCCCATCACCGTGCGCATGCCCTTGGGGCTTTTCTGAAACGACATGGTGGCGACTATTGGCCGCTCGGACACCTCTCTTATGCCTTCAAGGGCGAGAAGGGCCTCGTTGACATCCGTCATGGTTTCCACGACAAAAAAGTCGATGCCCTCAGAATCAAGGTGCCCCCCAACCTCCCCGAACGCCTCTCTGACGTCGGACGGTTCGGCGTCCCCGTATGGCTTGAGAAGCGCCCCCGTGGGGCCCACCGAGCCCGCGATCAGCACGCCGTCACCCACGGCCTCCCTCGCCGCGGCAACGCCGTTCCTTACGATCTCGGCTATGCGTTCTTCGAGCCTGTATCTGGCGAGCCCGATGCGGTTGGCCCCGAAGGTGTTGGTGGTCACGTACTCGGCCCCGGCATCCGCATAAGCCTTGTGGATCATGCGGACGGTCTCGGGTTTCTCCAGATTGAAGCGCTCGGGGCACTCGCCGAACTCCAGGCCGTGTTTCTGCAGCATGGTGCCCATGGCGCCGTCGCCCAGCACGGTCCTGGACCTGGCGAGCTCGACTATGTTCATGCCTTTGCTCCCGTTCTATCTGGCCGTGAGTCTCTTGGCTATGTCCACCGCGGTGGCGGCATCATCCCCGTAGCCGTCCACTCCTATTTCATTGGCGAAGGCCGAAGTCACCGGGGCGCCCCCGATCATGGTCTTGACCTTGCCGTTAAGCTTCTTGGCTTTGAGAAGGTCCACCGTCTCCTTCATTACATGCATGGTCGTGGTGAGAAGCGCCGACATGCCTATGACCTGGGCGCCGTTTTTCTCGGCAGCCTCAACGAACTCCTCGGCGGGGACGTCGTTGCCGAGGTCGATGATCTCGAAACCAGCGCCCTCGAGCATCATGGCCACCAGGTTCTTGCCTATGTCGTGAAGGTCGCCCCGCACTGTTCCAACCACAACCTTGCCGCGCGACTCGACGCCGTCCTTCAGGAGTTCGGGCTTAAGCACGTTCATGCCGGCCTGCATGGCCTTGGCCGCCAGCAGCACCTCGGGAACGTATATCTCGCCTTCCTTGAAGAGGTCTCCGACCCTGTCCATGGCTGTGATGAGGCCCTGGTTGAGAACCGTCTCGGCGCTCGCCCCGCCCTTAAGAGCCTCTTGAGTAAGCGGTCCCGCCTTGGTGTATTCTCCGTTCAGTACTGCGTTCTTGAGCTGACTCAATGCCTCCATGTCCCCCTCCGGGCGTTACGGTTTGTAGAAGTTGAAACAGATGAGTTTGTCCTCGGTCATCTCCTCTATTGCGTATTTCAGACCCTCGCGGCCTATGCCGCTGTCCTTGACTCCGCCGTAGGGCATCTGGTCCACCCTGAAAGTCGGGACGTCGTTGATTATGACACCCCCCACTTCGAACCTGTTGACGGCCTCGAAGGCCTCTTCCACCTTGCCGGTGAAGATGCCTCCCTGTAGACCATACTTGGAGTCGTTCACGGCTTCAACCGCTTCTTCGAATTTATCATAATGGTTGATTACTATTACCGGGCCGAAGGCTTCCTCCGTCCAGAGGGCGGCTTCCCGCGGAAGATTGGTGATTATGGTGGGCTCATGCAGCGTGCCCTCGAGATTGCCCCCTGCGACTATACCGGCGCCCAGCCCCCGCGCCTCCTCGACCCATTCATGGAAACCGGCCGCGGCCCTCTCGTCTATCATGGGGCCCATGTCGGTCGCCTCATCCAGGGGGTCCCCCACCTTCATGCACGCGGTTATCTCGGCGCAGCGCGAGACGAGGTCTTCGAATATCATCCTGTGCGCGATAACGCGCTGGACGGAAATGCATACCTGGCCGGCAAGCGCGAAGCCGCCCCGGACTATGCGCTCGGCGGCGAAGTCGAGGTCGGCCGTTTCGGTCACCACGACAGCCGAGTTGGAGCCGAGCTCCATGGCGATTCGCTTGTAGCCGGCGAGCGATGAGATGCGCTTGCCTACTACCGCGCTACCCGTGAAAGTGACCATGGCGCCGCGCGGGTCTGTGACTAGGGCGTCTCCTATGGCTCCGCCGCGTCCCGGCACCACGTGAGCGCCTTCGGGCGGCCAGCCGCATTCGAGTACGATGCGCACGAGCTCGATTCCCGAGACCGGCGTCTGGCTTGCGGGTTTTAAGATAAAGGGATTGCCCGCGGCCATTGCGGGCGCTATCTTATGCGCCGCGAGATTGAGGGGAAAGTTGAAGGGAGTGATGGCTACCACCGTGCCTATGGGTACCTTCATGCTGAATCCCTGGCGCCCCACGCCGTTGGCCACGGCGTCGAAAGGCACTATCTCCCCGCCGAGGCGCTTTGCCTCCTCGCCCGCGAACCGGAAAGTGTTGGCGGCGCGCCCGACCTCTGTGCGCGCTTCCTTTATGGTCTTGCCGGCCTCGCTTACAAGTATGGTCGAAAGGCGTTCCCTATCGGCTTCCAGGCGCCCGGACACTTTGAAGAGGACGTCGGCCCTCTCCTTTCGCGTCATCGCCCTGATTACGGGCCTGGCTCTCTCGCAGAGCGCGAAGGCTTCCTCTATGAGGCCGGCGTCCGCCGACGCGATTTCCTCATAGACAGAAGCGTCGAAGGGCCTGAGGACCTTGAAGGTGCCGGCCCCGCCCCTTTCCGTGCCGCCTACAATGGGTCCCAGCATGGGTCTTCCCCTTTTGCATCAGCCTCTGCGGATAGCATCTAGAAACTGACTATTAAGGAAATGCGGTGAGTTGTATCCAGCGATTCGTTGGGCCAGAAGGCATAGTCCACGTCTACGCCGCCGACGGTGACGCCGATGCCGCCGGTCGGCTGCTGCTTGTTCATGCCTGCGCTGACCCGCACTATGTCCTTGTACTGATAGCGTCCGCCGAGCATCACGTCGCCGCTTACGGTCTCGCCCATGGTGAAATCGGTTTCATCACCAGTGAGCCCCTCGAACTTGAAGTCGATGTCGAGGGCGAGCAACACTTGACCCGCGATGGACTCTGAGACGATGGTATATGATGTTCCCACCTTGAAGGTCGGGTATATGGTCTCCTTGGTGTCCACCTTGCGGCGGTAGGGGACGCCGGTCGAGTCGATGGTGTCGTACCACCCGCTCCAGTACAGCGGCGTCGACGTCGCGTCCTGGAGGTTGAAGCCCCATCTCCAGTTCTCGTTAATATGCTGCAGAAGCGATAGATCGAGCCCGAAACCCGTCGCCGAGATGTCGCCGATCTCCTTCCAGATGATCTTGCCATTGATGCCGAGCGCGATGGACGGGGTCACGCGCCTGCCGTAGGAGAGCCAGCCCGCGACTTCATTGTCGCTCTCCCAGCGGACGCGGCTGGGGTTCCAGATGCGCTTCTCGCCCGGGTCCCAGTAACCGTCCTCATCGTCGTCGATAAAATCGACACCCGGCTCGTTAAGATGCGACGTGAATGCGATGTCGCTTACGCGGAGCCACACCAGGCTCACGCCGCCCGCCGACTCCTTGCCCGGGGTGTCCGTGAGCGGGCGCGCGAATGTGCCGGCATTGTAGCTCACGAGGTCGCCGAAACGCCTGGAGTACTGCAGAAGGAGCTGGCGTTTCTCCTGCATCACGAGGCCCGCGGGGTTCCAGTAGGTGGCGCTTGCGTCGTCGGCCACCGAAACATAGGCGCTTCCCATGGCGAGCGCCCGGGCGCCGATGCCCGTCTGCAGGAACTCACCCGCGAGTTTGGTTGCGTGAGAGTCGGCAGCGAACGCTGCGGTCATTATGATTATGAGTAATGCGTAAAGCGCTGCTTTCCTAAGCATGTCCTCCTCCCTCTGCCAGAGCGCGGACGAGCGTCCAAGCATCCCTATTCCCTTCCCATGCCCTTTGACATCACTTCAATCGATAGCAAATACGGTGGCAGATAGCCACAAGAAAGCAATGTATCATGAAATTCCTTCAAGTCAAAGGAGTTCCTCTTGACCTTCTTGTACCTCTCTCTGAGCCTCAGGATCTCCCTTCTACCCAGAAGATAAGCAATTCCGCTTCCGGGCGCTACGGCATATCGGCGGGCGTCCCGGAGGGCGGCCTCGGGGTCCCTGCCCGTCTCGCCGGCGATGAAGTCCGCGGCATCATCGACAGTCCACTCGCCCGCGTGGATCCTGATCTCGGCGATGGCGGCAGCCGCGTGGTATGCGAGGTCGGACCAGTAGGATACGCTCTCCGCTTCCCGAATCGGGACGGGCTGCCCCACCAGACCTCTGAAATAGAGTTCCCATCCCCTCCTTCCGACTTCGTTCCGTACATGCCGGCGTATCGCAGATGGGTGCATGAGAAGTCTCACCGCTGCCGGATGAGAAGCAGGATAGCGCGAGTGCACGGGCTCAGCCCAGCGCCAGTTACTATACATGCGCCCCGCTGCTTGTCCGGGGACCGGGGTCTGGAGATAGAGGGCACCTATGCGTCCCGCCGCAGGGACGGGAGGACGATAGACAGGCGAGTCCAGTAGCGGCACCAGCGGCACGGCTGCCCTGACGTCCAGAGAACTGTCGGCAGGCGTCAGATGCAGGAGACCGCGACCACCTATTTCTCTCAGCAGCGCCCTGATGGCCGCCTCATACTCCGGCAGAGGACCGCCTTCACCAACGTAATAGAAGAGCGGGTCCTGCCGTCCCGGGGAGGCCTGGCTCTTCTCCTTGGCCTGATCCAACGTCTGCTCCGCCTCGCTTATGATATTCTCCAGGGGCTCTTCCATCATGAAAGCCGTGTTGAGGTAGGCGCTGTATTCCTCCGCTCCCAGTGCATATGTTGCCTCGCCGCGGACGGCAAGCGAGTCTATGAACGCTGCGAATTCCTCAATTGAACTGCGCGCCTCAGCCAGAAGTTCATCCGTCACCACTTCGGGATCGAGTGCAGGCTCGGCCTCAACTGACTCAATATCAAGAGCGGGCAAGAACCCCCGGAGGTCCGCCGCGGCGACTTCACAGTGGAGTTTGATAGGATCGGTGACATTCGTCCTGGCGTCCTCAACGACATCCGGGATTGCCCCAAGCCTCAAGGCGAGATACTCCGAAAGCGAGTCCTCCCTGCCGCTCAGCATGAGACTCGCGATGCCTTCGATTATGGCATCGGTGTAGGGAAGCGGCGAGCGCCTCCAGGCGACCTGGCCCGAGAACCAGTACTCGAGAGTCTGAATCTCGGCGAGCAGGAGCTGCTGGTCCACCCAGGTGGAGATGGACAGGCTGTCCTCGCTGAAGGAAGTCAGCTTGCGCTTTATGCCGAAAACGCGCCTCAATGGCCGGCTCACGCCCTGGCCTCTATACCGCGCCAGGTCGCCGTCGTGGCCGGGTATTCCCATGGCGGTCGCCCAGTGGGGCTCGAACGTGGCCTTCATTTCGATGTAGTCGCGGCCCAGGGAGTCGACATAGGCCTCGGCCTCGGCGTGGGTCATTGGCATCGGATAAATTTCGGGCCTTCCGCCGGGCGGGGCCGCGAGGAGAATGAATGCGAGAATGAAGTGCAGTCAGTTGCTCCTTTCTCACTTGCTACTAGGAAGCATATGGACTTGCGCGCGTGGTGTCAATCGCTAATGGGAGTGCCGGCGGAGGTTATGCTCCCAGCGCGGACGCTATCTTGGCAGGATGCGAAATTCGGGCGCGTGTGGCGGCGGCTCGAAGGATCGCGTTCCGAGTGTCTAGGAAAATGGGGACACTCCCTGCAAAATAAGCGGGCAAGTCGGTCAGCCAGGCTTCCCTGCCCCGCACTTCAACCTCTCGCCGGCTGCCCTATAATACAGCATCCCGGGGCTCCAGTCAAGTAAAATGGCATATACTTAAGGGGTTAGAGCATCTTTCTGAGAGATCACTTGAGGAGTGGTGCCGAGGGTCGGAGTCGAACCGACATGGGCCTTGCAGCCCGGGGGATTTTAAGTCCCCTGCGTCTGCCAATTCCGCCACCCCGGCACCCACATATTACTGTCGGACTGTGTCGCCGCCAGATTCCAGCGCTACCAGATTCTACCGCCAGCAGCGCCAAGTATCAACCTTTTGTGTACCACCCGGGCCCCGAGAGCCCTGGGGCTGCTCCGGAGGCCTTTTTTCACGCATCCCCGGGCCCCGGCGGCCGCTGCCGCCCTCCAGTTCCTCCCTGCCCGCCTCCTATGAACGTGCGCGGGCCGGGGATAAACGCCTAAAATGCCTTGCCTGGGAGATGGGCTCACGCTAGACTCTGAACCGCTCGTGCCGATAGACTTCTATGGCGGAGAGGTGTCTGCGCCAGAGGGGCCATAGGGCGACCGGGGGTATATCTTGGAAGTACATGAAGAAGAAATTCCGGATGTCACTCGCTACATAGAGGGCCATAAGCATGTGGATCTTGAGCATAACAGGGGCCGCTACGAGAGCATAATGTGGCGTCTCCGGCGATATGTCCGGATTGACCAAAACACCAAGATGCTTGAGATCGGCATCGGTACCGGCTGGTTTCCCATCATGTGCAAGAAAGAGGGGCTCCAGTGCAAAGGCATCGAGATAAGCCCTCAACTCATTGAGTATGCGCGCGAGTTCGGGCGCAGGCACGGTATCGAGGCCGACGTGGAGCTCGGCAACATAGAAGACATGGACATCGGGGAATCAGTATACGACATCATACTTGCCGAGTCCGTCTTCGAGCACGTGGAAGACTGGCGGACCGGCCTTCAGCGCACATACAGGGCCCTCAAACCTGGAGGCCTTCTCTATTTCAGCTCTACCAACAAGTTCTCTCTCGTGTCCCATGAATACCACTGGCCGCTCTACGGGTGGATGCCCGACAGGTGGCGGTATAAGCTGCGATGCGCCCGCCAGGGAGAGCAGATAATGAAACTCGGGATCGACTTCAACCAATTCACCTTCCCCCAGTTGAGGCGGGCGTTCAAGGAAGTCGGCTTCTCGACCGTGCTCGACCAGGTTGAGATGCTCGACCCGGAGAAGCTCAGGACCCCGAGCCGCTGGAAGACGACGCTGCTGCACGCGCTCAGGAAATTTGCACCGGCCAAACACCTGGTACTGACCTTCGCTCCCTCCACCACCTTCGTCTGCATCAAGTAAGGAGAGCGCCTGCCGGGGCAAGGGGCCCGGCGAGCCCGCTTGACTGCACTCAATGGCGTCTGCTAGAATGCCGCTAATAGTAAGGGGTATTCTTCTCTATGAATCCATTTCTGATCCGCAAACTCATCTATCCGGCATACCGGGCGATCAAGAGGGACAACGTCCTTGGCTATCTGAAAGAGATGCGCGGCGTCCAGCTTACGGAACCCGAGGCTATTCGCGAGTTCCAATGGGCCAAGATGAAGTCGCTGCTTGAGCACGCGGCGGCCAGGGTCCCCTATTACCGCAGGGTATTTAAGAACATGGGGGCCGAGCCCGGTGACTTCAAGACCCTTGATGACTTGCGCTCCTTCCCCATACTCAGAAAGAGCGACGTCAGGGAGAACCTCGAGGACCTGATCGCGGAAGGCTACCCGCGCGCCCATCTCATCCATGATGAGACCGGAGGTTCGACCGGGCAGAATCTTTTCTTCTACATCGACCGGTCCGCATCAGAGGCCAAAAGGGCGAACGCAATGAGGATGGATGAGTGGCTGGACCTCAGGGTCGGTGACCGCTGCGCCTACCTCTGGGGGGTGAGATTCAGGGTGACGGGGCTTGACCGGGTCAAGGCCAGGGTGAAGAACTGGTTTACCAACACCATTGTGCTGTCGGCATACCGGATGGACCCCGATAACGTGCGCCGCTATCTTGAGCGCCTCAGGCGGTTCAAGCCGGCGGCCCTGATAGGCTACCCGTCGGCTCTGGCCCATCTCTCCCAGACCGTACGCGATGCCGGCCTGGAAGCGTTCAGGCCGGGGCTCATAATGGTCTCGGGCGAGACTGCCTATGACTGGCAGCGCGAAATCATTGAGCAGACCTTCGGCGCGAAGGTTTACAATCACTACGGGTCATGCGAGTTCGGGGCGATGGCCCGCGAGTGCAGAAGACGCGACGGCCTGCACATAGCTTGCGAGAGGATCCTGATGGAGACCTCCCCTATAGCCAGATCGGCCGGGAGCGATGAGATAAAAGAGCTCATAATCACCGACCTTGACGACCGCGGCATGCCGTTCATACGGTACGCTATCGAAGACCACGGGGATATTGACTGGGAGCCGTGCGGCTGCGGTCTTGGCCTGCCGCGCCTGAAGGCCATGCTTGGCCGCGCCTATGACTTGGTGCGTGCGCCCAACGGGAACTTCCTGGGTGGCACCTTCTGGGGCCACTTGCTCAAAGAAGGCGTGGTGAAATTCCAGGTGATTCAGGACCGGCTGGACCACGTCAAAATTACTATAGTGCCGGAAGGCGAGTTCGGCGAGGGCAACAGGAGATACGTGCTCGAGCGCGTGCGCGCGGCCTGCGGGCCGGAAATGAAGGTCGAGTTCGAGATCGCGGAGGATATAGCCTCGACGCGAACGGGCAAGCACAGGTATATCATCTCAAACCTGGCGAGGAGGGACGATTGAAATCAGGTCAGGAGCCGGTGGCTGTTCTGATGTATCACTCGGTTGCGCCAAGGATCCCCGACTGGGACTTCAACTTCCTTTCCATCTCGCCCCGCGTTTTCGAGGACCACATATCCACACTTAAACGCTCGGGCTACACGAGCATAACCCTGACCGAAGCGCACGACTATGTCGCGGGAAAGACACGCCTCCCCCCCAAGGCCATCGTAATCACCTTCGACGACGGCTATCTGGACAACTGGGTATACGCATTCCCCATCCTGAAGAAGTATGGAATGCGCGGGACCGTCTTCATATCCACAGACTTCATCGACCGGAGCGGGAAGATAAGGCCCAATACCGACGACGTTCGTGAGGGCCGGGCGGCCGTGGGGGACCTGGACTGCCGCGGATTCCTCTCGGTAGCCGAGATGCAACGAATGGTCAACTCCCAGCTTATTGAGATACAGGCCCATTGCAAGACTCATACGTGGTACTTCAGTTCGGCCAACATAGTGGACTTCAACCACCCGGAAGCCAAATACCCCTGGCTGGGGTGGAATGCGCGCGCCGACCGTAAACCTATGTATATGGCCGAGGACCAGTCCCAGTTCGTGCCATGGGGAAGCCCCGTGTACGAATACGGGGAGGCGCTGGTATCGAGGCGCTATTTTCCCGATCCCCGGGTTGAGGCGGAACTGGCGGAACTCGTTAGGAACCGGGGCGGGCGGGACTTTTTTCAGAGCGCCGACTGGAGGACCATACTCCAGGAGGAAGCGAAGGCTATTGCGGCCGGAGGGCTGGACGACAGGTTTGAGACCGAGGAAGAGAGGCTCACGCGCCTGCGAGAGGAGATCCCGCTGGCCAGGCAGGAGATCGCCGGCCTCATTGAAAGGCCCGTTGACTTCCTCTGCTGGCCGAACGGCCAGTACGACGATATCTGCTTGCAGATGGCGCGGGAGGCCGGCTTCAAGGCCTGGACGATCAGAAAAGCCGATCGCGACTGCCGCCGTAACGTGCCCGGAGAGCCGCCCGAGTGGATACGCCGCATGGACGTGGGACCCTACTGGATGCTGAAGGGCCGGAATGTAGGCGACTACGACGGGGAGTTCCTGAAGCGCAATATCGCCCATTACAAGGGCCTGCCCCTGGCGGGCTTCAGGCTGAGGTGGTATAAGCTGGAGAAGTACGTCGCGACCCTGTTCCAGGGCTGACGGCCGCTGCGGGGCTCGAAATCCAGGGCCCGCACATCCCAGGATTGTGCATTTTAAGACCTGACCCCAAGTTCCCAGGATTGTGCATTTTAAGACCTGACCCCAAGTTCCGACGCCCCTCCCGGGGGCTGTGCATTTCAAGACCTGACCCCAAAGATAGGCAAAATTGCTAAAGGCACGCATTATACGGACGATATTTAATATGTACCAGGTACACATGTGCTTAGAGATACCTTGAAGAAGGGGGCGTATATAATGAAAGCACATCAGATTGCTATTGCAGCTGGTGTGTTGGTGTTGCTGACGCTCGGATCCGCGTTGGCGGCGAACACCGACAATCAAACCGTAACGCTGCAAGTCACCGCGATAAACGAGATCGCGGTAAGCGGCGACCCCGCTGCGCTCATAGTCAATACGGCCACTGCCGGCGCCGAGCCGGACACGGCCACCGACAACAGCACCGACTACGACATAACCACCAACGAGTCCAACAAGCGCATCACCGGCGCCGTGGACGCGGCGGTTCCGGCGAACACGGAATTGTATATATTCCTGGTTGCGCCCACGGGTGCTTCCAGCGCGGGCGACGTTCAGTTGACCACAACGGCGGCTGACCTCGTGACCGGCATAACCACACTTGCCGAGACCAACAACACGATAACATATAAATACTACGCTTCAATCACGGCGGGCGTTGTCGCCTCGACCACGAGGACGGTAACCCTGACTCTGACTGATCCCTAGAGAGACGCCAAGGAACAGGTGTCTCTCAAGGGGACGGGCTCCGGCCTGTAATATCCGGAGCTCTAGAGGGAGCGATGAAGACCTCACGGAAGATGAAGGCGTGCATTGCGGCGGCGATATATCTGTTTATCCCCCTTCTTGTCTTTGCCGGCGATATAGTAGCCACCGGAGGGTGGAGTCTCACCGTAGACTCGGCCGACCTCGTCTCGGGCGCGGGCAGCGACCTGACCTCCACATATGAGAGCGCGGCCAGCGCGACCGATCTGGCAGTAACCGCCACCGCGGACTACCGCGTGGACGTACGTCGCACCGACGGGACCTGGGACGGCGACTTCACCATATCGGCCAGGCGCACCCAGGACGGCTCCGGCTCCGGCTCCATCTCGGGAGGGACTACTTATCTGGCCATAACGACAACCGACGCCGAGTTCTTCACGGGAAACAGCGACAGGACGGGCGTGAAGGTCCAGTACCAGCTCGAAGGCATGTCGGTCAGCATTACTCCTGACACTTATTCGTCAACGGTCACTTACACCATAGTGGATCTCTGACAACGGAGGTAGGACAGTTGAGAAGGACCTTGATTCTTGCGGCCCTGATGATCCTGGCGGCAGGCGCGGCCCACGCGGGCCTGGCCGTAGTCGGCGGGCTCTCTAAGATCTCGGCGGGCGAACCCGGACAGGAAATGGAGCATGAGATCGTGCTCCGCAACAGCGACGACACGGACGTCGTGGTTCGCATATATCCCACCGACTACGCGTTCTACGCCGACGGCCGCTCGGTATACGGCGAGCCCGGAACCATGGACCGATCAAACGCCGGGTGGTTCACGCTGAGCACCGAGTGGATAACCGTGCCCGCGCGCAGCGAAGCGGCCGTCTATTACAAGGGCCGCGTCCCGGCCGGCGAGGTATTGAACGGCACTTACTGGAGCATACTCATGGTCGAGCCCCTCGGGCCGCCGGATGCTCAGCAGATAAAAGACCAGCTCGGCCGCCCGGGCATAGCGGTCAGCACCCAGGTTCGCTATGGCGTGCAGATCATCACGGACATAGGCGACACGGGCGCCCCCGACCTGCGCTTTCTAGACCGGCGCCTGCTGGGCGACAACGGCAACACCGTTCTCCAGCTCGACGTCGAGAACGCCGGCGAGAGATGGGTCTATCCATACACCTGGGTGGAGATTTATGACGAGACCGGCGGGTTCGTCGGCCGCTTCGAGAGCAGCCAGAAGCGCATCTTCCCGGGCTGCTCGGTGCGCCATGAGTTCGATCTCTCCGAGGTCGCCGGCGGAAAATACACGGCCCTGGTGATAATCGACAATACGGACGAGCACGTATTTGGAGCGCAGTACAGCCTGGAAATCGAATCTTGAACAAAACGGTTGTCGCCATACTGGTTTTCGTCTGCACAGCGGGGGCAAGCGCCCCGAGGAGCGGCTCGCCAGCTGCCTCGCCATGGGCCCCTGCCGAAGGCTATGTGAATATAATCTCAGCCCCCCTTCTCTTTGCCGTTTCCATGGACACCGTTTTTGTCTATGCCCGGCCGGAAGCCATGAGCCCGGCGCTGGCCTATCTCGATAACACGCCGACCGCCGGTCGCGGCGGCGAGCATCCCGGGCCCTCGCCGGACAGGTCGCCTGAGGACATCACAGACCCCGGAAACGCGCAGGCGGAGCCGGGCAGGCGGCGGGGCCGGCCCGACAAGAGGCGAGATGGCGATGGCGGCATCGACGTCCGGCTTTCGAGTCCGGCCCTTCTGGAGACCGAGCCCGGCAAGATCATCACGGCGAGGCTTGTGGTGGCCAACGAGACCGCTGAGCCCGCCCGTCTCGGCGAGACGCTGACGTATCCCCGCGACTGGGTGAGGGTGGCGTCGGCCCGGCCCGATTTCGCGCTGGACGCCGGAGAGGTTGTCGTGAGGCTTGTCACTTTTCACATACCCCCCGACTGCGAAGCCGGACTCTACAGGCTGGGGTACGAGGTGCGGGACCCGGCTGCGCCGTTTATGCGCGGCGCGGCGGATTTCAATGTATCCGTGCTCCCCCAGCTCGAACTCAATTCAAGGGTCCTGACCGCACCGAGGACTGTGGTAGCGGGCGGAGACTTCACGGTGCAGATAAGGCTGGATAACTCGGGGAACACGCCGGCGGCCGCGCGCATACAGGCGACGGTTCGCCCCGATTACGACTTCAGCGTCGAACCCGGCGACCTTCTCATACCCTCCGGCGAGAGCAGGACCGTGAGGGTGCGGGTGAAGACCGATAAGCAACTCCCGCACAAGACGACATGCATGGTGATTCTGAAAGCCACAACCCAGGACGAAGCCGGGCAGAAATCCAGCATAGAGGAAGCGGTCACGGTGGATGTCATTCCCCGTATCACGCGGCTTACCGACCCGTATTACCGTCTCCCCTCCTGGGTGAAACTGACGGCGGGGGCCGACGCCAAATCGGTGGGCGCCCAGGTTGAAGTGTCGGGCTCGGGGCCGATCGCCGGCGACCCCGACAGGAACCTGAGCTATGTGGTCCGACAGGCCAGCACTCCTAGCGTGGGCAGGTACGCCAGCTGGAACGAGTACTATATGAACTACCGCGGGCGCCATCTTGAGGTAAACCTGGGTGACAGGGTTTTCTCGCTCTCGCCTCTTGTTCAGAGATTCTACTACGGCAAGGGCGCGGGGGCGGACCTCCGGGTAAAAAACGTGGCGCTGGGCGCCTACTACGCCCGCAGCCGATCCGACGAGCCCCGGCATCGCGAGGCGGGCGGTTTTGTCTCTTTTCTGCTGAGGCCAGGTCTCAGCGTCAAGGCCAATGTGCTTGAGAAAGAGGATGTCTCGTATCTCGACGCGGCGGGGTCGAACCACAGGATCGCCAGCCTGCAGGGCAACTATGCTCCCGTTCCCAATGCCAGGCTCGAGCTAGAGTACGGGATCGACGCCGAGCACGCTCCCGGCAACTACGGTTACAGGTTCGCGGCCAACGGTGTCATGCGGAACAGGTTCTTTTTCTCGCTTGAGAAGGTGCATGCCGGTCCTGCCTTCTTCGGGCATACGAATGACTCCGACTTAATGCTCGGCACATTTCAGGTCCCTGTTCAACCGGGCGTGACCCTCAGGCTTTCCTACCGCTCGTATGACAACAATATCGACCTCGACCCGGACAAGCTCACCGCGAGCAGAGAACGGCATGTGACGGCCGGGGTATCCTACATGGCCACTCCCCGAACGAGGCTGAATATCGACCTTCAGGACTTCAACAGGTGGGACGCCTTCGCCATGCCGGCCTTCGACTTCGGCGAAAAGACGCTCAGGGCCTCGATGGACTATTCACTGGCTTACCTGTCGCTTTATATTTCGGGCGAGCACGGCTACTGGAAGGACGATCTCGCCGGCGCCAGCGCAGGCCTCTACCGCTATTCGATCTCGGCGTCCCTCAGACCCGGCGCGAGGCACTCCTACAGCATCTACGCCGGGTTCGGAGACAGCAAGTACTCCGATGAGCCCCGGAAATCGGGCGACCTGGGAATGTCCGCCCGGTGGCAAGTCACCAAAGACCTCGACATGAACCTGAACTATCATATGAACGGGAATCCCTCACTGGTTGAGAACACCTACCGCATTCTGACCTACTCCGTTTACTATATGCTGCCCAACCGCCACGTGATTACGCTGCGCACCAGCGCCTCGGGCGGCAGAGGAAGCCGGCAAAGCGATGCCTCGGTGCTCGTCTCCTACTCCATTCCGACCCCCATACCTATGGGAAGGAAGAATACGGTGGGCACCATAAAGGGGCGGGTATATGACGCCGAGGACCCGGGCGGGGAGGGCCTGGCCAACGTGATAATAACCGCCGACGGGGTCGCGGCCGTCTCAGACGGCAGGGGCAATTTCGAGTTCCCGTCGCTGGAGCCGGCCGTATACTCGCTGCAGGTCGACGCCAAGTCCATAGGCCTGGGCCGCGTCACCGAAGCCAAGTCGCCATTCGTTGTTACGGTGGAGGGTGGCCGCACGGCCCGCATAGACATCGGCGTGGTCCGCTCATGTTCCATAAGGGGCGAGGTACTCATGTTCGACCTCGAACCCGGCGCCGAAGCCTCGGATGGCCGGACAGAGTCGGGAGACATCCCGTCCCAGGATAACAACGGCGGCCCCATGCTCGTCGGCCTTGGAAAGGGAAGGAACCTCCCGCACGGCGCCCACGGGCTTCCAGACGTTCTCGTTGAGATAACAAACGGCGAGTACTACCTGACGCAGTACACTACATCGGGCGGCCAGTTCGAATTCACCGGCCTCCGCCCGGGCCATTGGGCAGTGAGAGTCTATCCGGAGGGCCTTCCCCACTACTACTTCCTCCAAACCGAGGAGTTCGCGGCGGAACTTTCGGCCGGAGACCGCACCGTCATGACATTCCGGATCCTCCCCCGCCAGCGGCGCATCAACATCATGGACGAGGGCGAGATAAAGCAGGAAACCCGCTAAAGGCAAACGGCCGGGCCGGGTTGAAGGGGTCAAAGACAGGAGCGGGGCGAGAAGTGGAGGCGGCACCCGGATTCGAACCGGGGAATAACGGTTTTGCAGACCGTCGCCTTAGCCACTTGGCTATGCCGCCCCTTTTATATCTAGATGATATATAATGGGCCTTCTTAGTTCAAGCCCGTATCACTCAATGTATCCCAGGCCTCTGAGCCTCTCTTCTATCTTCTTCCGGTCGACGTCAGAGTACGCCCCGGCCGCTGCCTCGCCGACGCTTCCGTCCGCTGCCTTCCTCTCCGCCACGGCCTTCCTCTCGGCCGCCCCCTTCTCAATCACCAGCCAGGGCACTTCCCGGAGAATGGGGCTCTGCGAACCGCCCCGGTGGCTGTAGCTCCCGTTCTCGCCAAGCCACTCGCCATGGTCTGCCGTAATGACTATGCGCCCGGATAGATATGGCAGAAGCCCTGCGATGTCCTTGAGGACGCGCCTCAGGTTGTCTTCGTAGGCGGCGCGCAGGCCTGCGTCGCCCCCCGTCCGCCGGGCGGCGTCCATGGGTGACGCGGGAGCCATCCCCAGGTACTGGCGGAGCTTCCAGGCCGGGTTCTCACCCAGGAGTCCTGTCTTATACGAGATCCTGGTGAGCAGATCGAGGAGCGATCTCTTCCACGCCGGAACGTCCTCGGTCTCGGCCACGCCGGCCAGCACCCTCCCGTCCCGTACATCCGGCACCGGGAACCCCCGGGCCTCCAGGTCCAGCCCCAGATAAGGGGCATGCGGCTGGAGATAGTGTATAATACAGCGCTTATTTTCGTTCTCGGCTATTGCCCGCCGGGCGGCGGCGCTCACCGTCCCCGGTAGCACCGTGCCCTTCTTTTCATCCCAGCCGTCCGCCCAGACGTCATACACCCTGCCGAAGTGTTCACTCCCGAGGAAGCCCTTAATACGCGAGAGGCTATTAATATATGGATTGGACGATACATATACGACGTCATCATAGACGTCGGGGAAGGAATTGTCCCGCCATTCGACGGTCCCCCCGCCTACAGACAGGGCCTTGCTGAGATCTCCCTCCATGTATTCGGGGTATATCCTCTCGAAGTAGTCGTACCGGCAGGCGTCGAGAACGATGAGGAAATCCCACTTCTCCTCCATAACGCGGGTCGGGCCGTTGTGCATTTTAAGACCTGACCCCAGTAGGACTGTGCATTTTAAGACCTGACCCCTAAAATAGAAATGGAGCGGGAAACGGGATTTGAACCCGCGACATCCACCTTGGCAAGGTGGCGCTCTACCACTGAGCTATTCCCGCTCGAGTCGTTTGGTGTAAAGACCTGCGATATCATATAGCTTTATTCGGAAGAGGTCAAGCATCATGTTAACGGAATCTCCCAGCGGATGCACCCTGGAATGGGGCGAGTTGATCCACCTCACCGGGACATCTAAGTATTTATATCCCAGCCGCTTGGCGATCAGGATCATCTCAACGTCGAAACTGAAGCCGTCGATGCGCTGCCTCGCAGCAATCTCCCTGGCGACGTATCCCTTCATGAGCTTGAAGCCGCATTGAGTGTCGATTATGCCCCTCAGGAGGAGGGCCTGCACCATGAGATTGAATGTTCTGCCCATGATCTCCCTGTAGGCCGGCTGGTGAACCGCGACGTCGGAGTCGGGCAGGCTCCTGGAAGCGATGACGAGGTCGTACCCGTCGAGATAGCCCAGGAGGTTATCGTACTCCTCGATGGGGGTCGAGAGGTCGGCGTCGCTGAAAAGAACGGCTTCTCCCCCGGACTCGAGTATGCCGCGCCTCACCGAATACCCCTTGCCCCTGTTGACGCCGTTGCACAGGAGTCTCAGGCGGGGCTCTCCGGCGGAGACGGCCCGGACGACCTCGACCGTATCGTCACTGCTCCCGTCGTCGACGACGACGACCTCGAAGTCTCTCGCCCTGCCGCCCATGTACCGGATAATCTCAATAAGGGTGCTTCCGATCCTGCCACCCTCATTATAGGCTGGGACCACGATTGAGGTCAGACGGGGCTCGAACTTATGTCACCACCTTTCGCTTCTTAAGTGTGGCGGCGTAAGTCCCGGCGTATTCCTTCGCCTGCTGCTTCCAGGAAAAATCGCGCTTCATGGCCCTGAGCACGAGCTCGTTCCACGCCTTCCCGTCACGGAAGACCTCGCGCGCCCGCCTGACGGCGTCAAGGAGCGCCTTTGAAGAGTAATCATCGAAAGCGAATCCGGTCGAGTCGGGCGAAGCGTCGAAGTCCATGACCGAGTCCGCGAGGCCCCCCGTCTTTCTCACCACGGGGACCGTCCCGTACTTCATGCTGTACATCTGGTTGAGACCGCACGGCTCGTACCTGGACGGCATGAGGAACATGTCGCTGCCGGCTTCTATAAGATGGGCCAGCTCCTCATCGAAGGCGATATTGACCGATACCCTGTCCGGATAGCGCTCGGCCCGGCTGCTGAGGAGGTCATGATATTTCTTGTCACCCGTCCCCAGGATCACCACGCCGATATCGAGCTCCAGCAGCCTGTCGAAAGCCTCGGCCACGAGGTCGAAGCCTTTCTGGTCGACGAGCCGGGATATCATGCCCACAAGCGGCACGCCGTCGGCCACCTTGAGGCCCAGGCGCTCGCTGAGATGATTCCGGCACAGCCGCTTGCCCGTCAGGTCGCGCGTGCTGTACCTGTAGGGGATGAGCCTGTCGGTCTCCGGGTTCCATACGCTGTAGTCGGCGCCGTTCAATATGCCCACCAGGTCGCGCGCCCTCGACTTGAGAACGCCCTCGAGGCCGTAACCGAACTCGGGCGTCTGTATTTCTTCGGCATAGGTCGGGCTCACGGTGGTTATGGTGTCCGAGTAGATGATTCCAGCCTTCATCATATTTACCTTGTCGTGGAACTCTATGCCGCCCATGGGCTTCATCATATGCTCGCTGAAGCCCGCGATGTAGCCGGTCTTGCGCGGGAAGACGCCCTGATAGGCCAGGTTGTGAATGGTATAGACTATGCCTGTTTGCTTGAAGAAGGTCTCCGAATCCGGCCGGTCCCTCAGCCACGCGGGGATGAAACCCGTCTGGTGGTCATGGCAGTGTACGATGTCCGGCCTGTAGTTCATTATCCGGGCCAGACGCAGGGCCGCCTTCGAGAAGAATATGAAGCGCTCGGCATTGTCGGAAAATCCCTCTCCAGTGGCGGCGTTTGAGTAGACGCCGTCACGGCCGAAGTAGCGGTCGCTCTCGATGAGCAGAACCTCCACCCTGGAGTCCGGGAGCTTCGTCGAGCGCGCCCCCGCCGTCACCGTGACGTCGCCCATGGGAATGTCGAATTCCCCCGCGGCCTTGACCGGGCCGACCTTGAAGTCCCCGTCCTTTATCTTCTTGTAATAGGGCAACGCTATCTTCACATCGTGGCCCGCATCGGCCAGCGCCCTGGGCAATGCGCCCATGACGTCGGCCAGGCCGCCGACCTTGGCAAACGGGTGAACCTCGGCCGCGACCATCAGAACAGAGAGCTTCCCCTCCATCTCCTACCTCACTTAGTAGTGCTGGCTATTGATATTTCCCGAAGGTACCTGGCCGCCTCCTCGGGGGACGTCGGGTTGATATAGAAGCCCGATCCCCACTCGAATCCGGCAACCTTCGTGAGCTTGGGCATGATCTCTATATGCCAGTGGTACCAGAGGCGGTTGTCGCCCTGGCATGGCAGCGTGTGCAGGATGAAATTATAGGGAGGCGAAGACAGGGCCGTGTTGAGCCTCACCAGAGTCTCCTTCAGAAGCCTGGCCATCAGGCATATGTCGGCGTCCTCCAGCTCCTCGAAGGCGGGGGCGTGTTTCTTGGGCAGCAGCCAGGTCTCGAACGGGAACCTGGCGGCAAAGGGCTCTATCGAGATAAAGCTCTCGTTGGCGCATACGACGCGAACGTCATCGCTTATCTCCTGGGAGACGATGTCGCAGAAGATGCACCTCTCTTTGTAGTCATAGTACCTGCGCGAGCCCTCAATCTCTTCCCAGACGCGCTTGGGCACTATTGGCATGGCTATGATCTGCGTATGCGAGTGCTCGAGAGACGCGCCCGCGGCCTCGCCCTGGTTCTTGAATATGAGTATGTACCTGAAGCGCGAGTCCTTCTTGAGGTCGAGCATCCTCTGCTTCCAGGCGAGAAGAATCTCCGTGATATGCGTCTCTTCCAGGTCAGAGAGCGACTTGTCGTGGTCGGGCGTCTCTATGATCACCTCATGCGCGCCCACGCCGTTCATCTTATCGTATATCCCCACACCCTGGCGGTTTAGGTCGCCCTCGATCTGCAGGGCCGGGAACTTGTTGGACACCACGCGCACCCACCAGCCCGGGCTGTCCTTCCTGGTGTCGGGCTTGCGGTAGGCAAAGACCTCCGGCGGCGTCTTGGACTCGTTGCCGGTGCAGAAGGGGCAGAAGCCGCCTCCCTTTGCGGGCGGCCCCGACGTGAAATCCGTGGGGCGCTTTCCCCTCTCTGTAGAGATGATGACCCAGCGTCCGATCACCGGGTCCTTGCGAAGTTCGGGCATACAGTTTCCCTTCCGTCCATCTTCGGGACAAGTTTAATCTAATGCCCCACCCCGAAGCCATGTCAATACCTATTTCTGAAACGGCGCCCTCTCAGCCAAGATGCCTGTAGAACATCCTGCCGAGCGCCTTGCCCACGAAAGCGGGCGACCGCTTCAGTACGGTCGTCATCAACCTGTATTTGGCGCTTTCCTCTATGGTGCCGGCCGAGCCCTTCACCTCCGGGTAATACAGGTAATCGAGATCCACCTCGTTGCCGCCCCACTTGGCCTTGAAGAACCTCAGCCCCCTGTTGTCCCGGGGCGTACGCAGGAAATCCCATTTCTCATACCCGTTCAGGCACGCCCATTCGATGCCCTTCCAGATTACCATCTGGTTGACCCTGTAGGACAGGTAGGCCGCGTCCGCGCCCAGGTAGGCCTCGCCTATTGTCTTCTTATGCGCAAGGGCCAGCACGGCCGATACGGGCCTGCCCTCCACGGTGGCCAGAAAGAGGCGTCGCATCCCGGGCCCGAGCGAGTTCCACAGGTTCTCGAAGAACTCGAACGGAGCCGGCGGCACCCCGTGTTTGAGGCGGTTTCCGACAAAGAGCCGGTAGAAATGCCCGAGGTCGTCGAGGTTCTCGCCCATGCGCACCCCGACGCCCTTCCGCGCCGCCTGCCTCGTCTCGCTTCTTATGCTGTTGTCCCTGAATCCCTTGAAAATCTTCTCGGGGTCGGGGTCGAGGTCGAGTATAGACGTTATGAAACACGGCGATTTCCGGAAGCGGGGGTCCTCTAGCTTCCCCAGATTGGCCTGCGTGCGGATCTCCAGCGCCTCCGCCCCGGTCCCGGCATAGACCTCAAGCGCCTTTTCGACCAGCGCGCCGAAGGCGTCCTCCCTGCCGGCGGGCCCGCATACATTGGAGAAAGGCAGCGAGACCAGCCTCGTCCCCGTGAGCCTGCTCCGGACCAGCATCATGGGGAGCAGCGCCTCGAGGGCGTCGCCCTCCTCGTAGCCGACGTAGAAGGCTTCATAGCCATAGGTGTTTATAACGGCGTCGCGCCACTCGGGCGTATGGTAAACCGTGGTGTGGTCGGCCCTCTCGAGGAAAGCACGCAGCCTGCCGTCGTCCCGGGACTCAAGGACCAGCGCTTCGCCCACCTACTTCTCCCTCCCCAGCATCTCCCTGTAAGCTTCCTCCAGGCTGTCCACCACCGGTCCGATGCCATAGCGCCTCCGGACATACTCCCTGCCCCTGCCCCGCTTCTCCTCCACGAGCCCGGGATTGTCCACCAGGCGCTGGAGCACCCCGGCCAGGTCATCGGAGTCGCCGCTCTTAAAGGAGAAGCCGTAGTCCTGCAGAGCGTCCAGGTTTTCGGGAATATCGCTCACCACCACGCCGCATCCGAAGTTGATGGCCTCGAGAAGCGAAACCGAGAGGCCCTCGGTGTCCGAAGGCAGCACGAAGGCAAAGGCATTGGTATAGAGCTCGTCCAGGAGATCGCCGTAAACCCACCCAAGGAAGACGGTTCGCTCGTCGGCAATTGACTTGAGCTCCTGGACGTACTCGCCCAGCGCGTCCCCGGGGTCGACGTCGCCCGCGATCACGAGTTTCTTGTCGGTCTTTACCTTGCTGAAACCCTCCAGCAGGTATTTGAGTCCCTTCTGGGGAGTGAGCCGCGCGACGAAGAGGATATAGGCGTCTTTTTCAAGCCCCAGGTGCTTCATCTTGTCCGGGGGCCTGGGCTCGTGGAACTCGGTGGTGGAAGTTATGTATTTGACGTCAACGCCGTATCTGGTGCGGAAGTACTCCACGGCCGGGTCCGAAACCGTCGCCAGCGCATTCGACCAGTGGGCGGCCGGGTATTCGAACGCCTTCATGAGAAAGCGTATGAAGGGGCCCCAGGTCACGTCCGTCCATATGAGGCCGTGCACCTGCACCATGGTCTTCTTGCCGAACAGGCGCGGCAGACCCGCGAAGATGGCCGGCGGGATCGAGTGGATGTGGACGATATCGTAGTCTCTCCACAGGCAGTGCATTATGGAGGTGAAGCTGCTGACCGCGACGTCCAGGTGCTTGGTGTTGATGGTGGGCGTGTAGACCAGTCTGACGCCCTCGTACTCCTTGCGCCTGTCGGGCACGTAATAGGGCCGGCAGTATACCGTGACCTCATGGCCCCGCTTGACCAGCTCTATTGCCATGGCCTCGACGATCCGCTCCATGCCGCCCCATGTAGCCGGAAGGCCCTTTATGCCTATCATGGCGATCTTCATGCCGCGTCCCCTCCGCGCAAGACCCCCTCGTAAAGCGCGATGAGCTTATCATAATGTATATCGGCACTGAATTCACCATCAACTCTACTTCTTGCGTTCTTGCCGAGCCGTTCCCTGAGCGCGGCGTCCCCGGCCAGCATGGCCATCTTCCCCGCCAGCGCCGCCGCCTCATGAGGCGGGAACAGACAGCCCGTCCTGCCCTCTTCGACCATCTCGGGTATGCCGCCGATATCCGACCCGATCACGGCCTTGCCCAGCGCCAGGGATTCGAGGACATTGTAGGGGAGGTTCTCATAGCAGACCGACGGCACCACCACGAACATGGAACCCTGTATGAGGGGTATCAGGTCCTCCCTGTCGACATAGCCCAGGAACTCCACGTTCCGGGCCCCCACCTCGTCCCTCCTGGCTTCAAGGTCCCTGCGTTCGGGCCCTTCTCCGGCGATGAGGACCTTGATGTCCGGAGTCCGGGATGCCGCTTCTATGAGCACGCCTATCCCCTTCTCGGGCGCGAGCCTCCCGAAAAAGAGGACGTAATCGCCGCCACCATAGGCGGGCTGGAAGGCCGCAGTGTCTATGAAGTTGTGAATCACCTCGATTCTGCCGCCGTCCATCCCGCACTCTATGAACTTGTTTCTCTCGAATGCACTGGGGGTGATTATGCGGTCTATGCCATCGAAGTATCTCATGGCCCTGACGAAATAGGCCTCAAGGGCGACTGCCAGCGTTCCCGCAAGAGAACCCTGCTTGCAGCGCTTGAAAGGGGCCCTGTAATAGTGTCTCCCGCCGCAGAGCTCGCAGATCTCGCCGTCGGCGAAGAGCAGCGAATTTGGACAGACAGGGTCATAGTCATGGGCGGTTAAGACCACCGGTATGCCGCGCTGCCTGGCCGGGCCCAGGATCGAGAACGTCAGATGCCTCCGGAAATTCTGCATGTGGATGATGTCGGGCCCCGCCTTATCGAGAAGCGCCGCGAATTTCCTCCTCGCCTCCCGCGAGTATATGCTCCTTAAGAAATCCCGGAACCTGGCTACTGGCCCGGAGGTCTCCGAGCTCTCGCGATAGTCCACATAGTCGACGAAGTAGTCCGACTCCGGGCAGGCGGCATTGTAGCGGTGCTTCATGGCGAAATGGCAGACCTCGTGTCCCCTCGCCCTGAGCATGTCCGCGAGGTCGAAGGTATAGGTGGAGTCGCCACCGCGCCTGTAGTGATATGTGTTCACGAGGCAGATTCGCAAGCTCTAGTCCTCCAGGAATCTCCTTAAGAAGTCCCCCAGCGTAAGGCAGTCTATGTCCCCGGTTATGGCCATGGCCGCCCTGAAAGGGCTCGGCCAGAAGGTATCGCAGATAAGAGGATGCCCGCAATTCTCTATGAGGTCCACCGCGGTCGCCCGGTGTGTGAGGCCATCCAGATACACGGGATACATCTCTCTATCTTCCGATATTTCAAGGAAATAGCCCATATCTCTTATAATCAACTTGAGCGACTCCGGCGCCGAGGGCGAGACCCCTACGACCGGCTTCATGTCGCTGTCCACGACGGCGCCTTCGTTTACGGCCTCCTCGGCGCCCTCACGCGGTATGCGCGCCAGAAGCCTCACCGTGCCCGAGGCCGGATTGTGGACGGAGAAGCCGCCCCCGGGGCCGGCCCTCAGATCGAGCCTGACACCCGTGCGCGCGCGCCACCACGAGTCTATTTCTGCCAGAGTGGCGACCCAGAATGAGTTCTCTTTTCTCGAGAGGTTAAGCACCTTCTTAAGGCTGTTCCGGAGTATGACCGCCCGCTCGGGATGGAGCTGAACGGTCAGGAGCTCGCGCCTCTCCAGCGCCATGCAGCCCATCTCGTTCCAGACGCTGCCAATCTTGTCCGGGTGCATGCCCATGCGGTCTAAAAGAATCTCGTCGTCGGGAAGCGACACCGGGATCTCGACCAGGCGCCCCACGAAACGGGGCAGCGATCTCTCTTCGGGCCGCCTTACGGGCCGGTAGAACTTCAGGCCCCGCGCCAGCCCGTCCGACTCCTCCCGGCTCAGATTCGAAAGCGACGCCGCCGGCTCCCAGTAGAAAGCGAGGTTGCTGTCGTAGGACAGGCCCATGGCCTCCACCGCCCTGAGCGTGGCTTCATTGTAGCGCAGATAGGGGCTGCGGAAGCCGCTGACCTCCATGCCGTGCTTCCGGAATATGGCGACCGCCTTCTCCATGTGCGCCCGCTGCGCCTCATCCGTAAGAAGCGCCATGTCCGTGTGCACAAGCCCGTGTATGGGAAGCTCGACGCCCAGGACGCTCAGCCTCCGCGCGACCTCGGGGTTCCGGTCCAGCACCGACGCCGTAATGGGAAGGCTGGGGGCCGCCCCGTATTCCATCACGATTTGGGCGAGGGCCCTGAGGCGGCTCTCGCTGCGCCCCGGCGTCAGGCCGAAGCGCGTGGCTACCTGCCAGGCTCTCTCAGCGGCGTTTACAAAGCCCCTCGAGCCCAGCACGAACTTGAACCGGTTCAAACCGCCACCTTCCTAATAAGTTGACACGCCGCCATGCCGTACTGATAATTAAGACATGAGGGTATCAGTCATCATGCCGGTATACAACGAGAAGTCAACGCTTCTCGAGATTCTAGCCAGGGTCGAAGCCGTCCATCTCGACAAGGAGATCATCATGGTGGACGACGGCTCGACCGACGGCTCCCGGGAGATCCTCGAATCGCTCGAGCCCGGCCGCGCCAGAGTCATCTTGCACGAGAAGAACTCCGGAAAGGGCGCGGCAATAAGGACTGCCATCCCCCACTGCACGGGTGAAGTCATCACCATACAGGACGCCGACCTCGAATACGACCCCGAAGACCTCCTGAAGCTCATCAAGCCCATCGAGGCGGGCAAGGCGGACATCGTATACGGGTCGCGCTTCACGGGCGAAAGGCGCAATATGTTCTTCTGGCACTGGGTGGGCAACCAGTTGCTTACGCTCATCACCAACATCCTCTATGACACCACTCTTTCAGACATGGAAACGTGCTACAAGATGTTCAAGTCAGATATACTGAAGGGCATAGACCTCAAGTCGAGGAGCTTCGAAATCGAAGTCGAGATGACCGCGAAGGTCCTCAAGCGCAAACACCGCATTTACGAAGTGCCCATATCCTACGCCGGGCGCGAGTTCCACGAGGGAAAGAAGATCACGTGGAAGGACGGCCTCGTCGCCCTGTATCACCTCTTCAAGTACCGCTTCGTGGATTGATCTCAACAGCGACCCCTTCTCTCCCCCGGCCCGCCCTGACCGCGGTCGCCACCGGCCACAACAGGCGCCGTCATATCCAGCCATACCCATGTCGGGTAGGCAACATAGTTCCCCCGGTACATGGTCGCGAAGGTCTTGAGACGCGCGCCCCGCGACCTGCGTGACGTCAGCAGCGCCGTAATATCCGCCAGCCTTATGCGATTGCCGCGGTCGCCATAGCGGTTCAGGCCCTCACCCCCGAAGAAGGCCTCGATCCCGGCCGTCTTTCCTATTCTCGCCAGAACCGCTTCATCATCCTCCGGAAACAGCGCGTAGCAGGCTGCCCTGCCTGTGACCGAGCCCACCTTCTCCGCAAGCGCCCTGAGCCCGGCCGCGATTTTATCTTCATCAAGAGCCCACCCCGCCTGCGTCCCGGCCTTCCCCGCCTGCGCCCCCACCTCCACCGCGAAAGCCGTGCCCGCGGGGAAGGTTCCCTCCCCGGCCCCGGGGGTCATACCGTAGGCCACCTGCTCGGCAAGAAGCAGAGTGACGGGCGGCGCAGTCCCGGCCGCGACAGCCTCCCGGGCGACATTGAGATCCTCCCGGCCGGCCACCCTGACCACCACGGCCGCCCCCTTCCTGGGGACGTACCTCTGGTCCCTTATGAACGCCGTTACGTCCGCAAGCGGCACGATGTCAAAGCGACTGTCGATGAGGTCGAGCGCGTCTGCCAGGGACTCATCGCCCAGCCCGGAGGCCTCTATCAAGAAGACGGGCAGTCCGTCTTCATGAGTGAGGAGCATGATCCTCATCAACAGGAGCGCGCCTGCCACGGCGAGCGCCCTGGACGCAATAACCGTATAAGGGTTCTTACGCGCCCCCGGCGTCCTTATCATCCCGGCGAAGACGAATAGAACAGCGAGAAGGGCGAATCCCGCCATAAGCATGATCCAGCGCTTTCTCGCCGCGCCCGCGAGTTCTTTTGTCAGGCTGCTCTGCATGGTTCACCCCGCCTGCCGGCCGAGTTTCTCAATCACCCCTGTACGCCCGCTCGAGGGAGTCCACTATGCTGTCCCAGTTATAGGCCTCTTTTGCTCGCGTGACGGCCTTCTCTCCCTCGGCCCTGCAGACCTCCGGGTTCCGGTCGATCTCGTCTATGACCCGGGCGAGGTCGGCTACGTCCGCGGACCTGAACTTGACCCCGGCGTCCCCAACGACCTCCGAGTTCTCCGGTATGTCGCTGACTATAACGCATCGCCTGTGCGCCATCGCCTCAAGAAGCGAGAGCGACATGCCTTCGGTCACCGACGGGTGCACGACCGCGTAAGCGCCGTCCCAGACCTCGTTGAGAATGTCTCCGTAAATCTCGCCAGGGAAGAGGACGCGCTCGTCGGCCAGGGCCCGCAGTCTGTCCTCATAGCCCGGATTCATATGGCCGCTTCCCACCATCAGGAGCTTCCTGGACGTCGAGCTTCTGGTGAAAGCCTCGACCAGTATATGACATCCCTTCTCCGGCCCCAGCCTTCCCACGAAGAGAAAGTAGTCGCCCGGCGACACGCCGTACCGGCCGATATCAGCAGGCTCAACCGGGTCCAGTATCGAAACCCCGTTGGGGATATACGTGACTTCGCGGCCATAGTTCTCACGGAAGTATCGCTTGAGTATGTTGGATACGACCACCGTTTCGGAGGGGAAATGGCAGGCCGTGTACTCGCAGCGCTGCAGCACCCATTTGGCCGCTCTCCCCCACTTGCCGCCGCGCCAGTCCAGACCGTGCACCGTGGCCACGGTCCTGGCCCCCGCGAGCCGGGGCAGGAATGAAAGGCCGCTCGGCCCCAGGGCGTGGTAGTGCACGACGTCCGCCTTCATGGAGAGTACATGCGCCGTGGAGATGAGACTGTGCGTGGCGGCGTCGAGGTGGCGCGTCTTTATGCTTGGCAGTTTGACCAGGTGAACGCCCTTGTAGTCCCCGTCCATCAGGGTGTAATAGGGCCTGCAGTAGACGAAGACGTCATGACCCCGGGCCGCGAGCCGGACGGAGATCTCGTCCACATGGCGCTCGATGCCGCCGTACCTCGCGGGTATGCCCTTCTGTCCGATCATGGCTATTCGCAAGCGCCAACCCTCGCGTAGATCTCCATCATCCGGTCGTAATGATAGTCCGGCGAGCATACTCCCGACACGAGCTCGCGGGCGTTCCTGGCCATGCGCACTCTGGCGCTCTCATCGCTCAGGAGGTTTCCGATGGCCTCAGCCAGCGAGTCCGCGTCCGCCCTTCTGTACCGGAATCCGGTCTCCCCGTCCTTTACGAGCTCCACGGTGCCGCCGCAGTCCGAGCCCACGACGGGCTTTCCCCTGGCGAATGACTCGAGAATGCTGAGCGGCAGGTTCTCGTAGGATATGGACGTGACGGCGATGCAGGCCGCGCCCTCCAGCAGGGCCTCGTGCTCCCCGCCTTCGACATATCCCCGGAATTCCACATTGCCCAGGCCCCGGTCGCGCGCATACTCCTTGAACTCATCGAGCTGCGGCCCTTCACCGGCGATTATGAACTTCATATCGGGCATCCTGGCCGCCGCCTCCAGCAGGGTCTTTACGCCCTTCTCGTGGGTTATACGGCCGGAGTAGAGCACGTAGCCGTCGTTCCTCGAGCTCCAGTCCTCACCGAGCGGGATGAGATACGGCAGATGGCCGATTTTGCGCCTTATCCACTTCAGGCTTGAGAGCTTCTCCATGAGAAAACGGCTGGGCGAGATAATGAAATCTATCTTCTTATAGAGCCCCATGACATCGTGCAAATAGGCCTCGGCTGCGCCCAGCAGCGACGAGGTGAGCGAGCCGTCGATGCACTTCTTGGGCACGGCGTGCCAGTAGGCGCCCCCGAGGCAGTCCTCGCAGACCTCGCCGTTTACGAAACAGGTGTGCGCCGGACATACGAGGCTGTAATCGTGCTGAGTCTTCACCGTCGGAATGCCGCGCGCGGACGTCACCGACACGATGGACGGCGTGATCTGCCGGCTGATGTTGTGCATGTGAACCACGTCGGGCCTGTAGCGGTCTATAATCGCCTCCATTCTCCGGGTCGCCTCTCTGGAATAGAGGAGGCGGCCCGCGGCGGCGACTCTCTCTGTCGCGCTCATAGGGGCGTTGAGGTCGACATGGCTCATGAACATGTCGGCCTGGGGGCTCGGCCGGTTGCGCGAATGCGTCATCGAGAAATGGAACACCTCATGGCCCCGCCCGGCCAGCAGGTCGCAGAGGTCGAAGTAGTAGCGCTCCGACCCTCCCCGGACATAGAAGTACTTGTTGACCTGCAGCACTTTCATCTCGGGCGGCGCCCCCTTCCGGCGTGGTGAAGCAGCTTGGCCCAGGCGACCCTGGCCGCGTACAGCAGCACCTTCCTCCTCATCTCCGGGGCTACCGTGCAGGTCATCCAGCACTTCTTGCCGCAGCGCTCGACGGCCCGCATGACCTTCGGGTTGGAGGCGATGATGTCTTCATAGGACTCATCGAGTATATTGCCCATCTCCTTGTCCCAGAGATGGCACGGGTAGACCCTGCCCTCGGGGTCCAGATAAAAGAAGTCAAGACCCGCCCTGCACTCTATGGGCCGGGGCTTTCCCATGATAACGTCCCTGAGCCCCTCGACGAAGTAGGCCCTGAACCAGTCCTTTATGCTATGTGAAGCGTAGAGCCGCCCCCTGATCTCGTCTATGTCCTCGCAGGCGGCTTCGGCGCCGGGCTTTTCGCTGTCCTTGTTGCCGAAGAACATCTCGGATGAATGGGCGACGGTGAACGTGAACTGGATGCCCTCGCTCCGGGCAAAGGCCTGTATCTCGCGGACGCGGCCGGCATTGTGCCTGCTCATGGTTGCGCATACCCCGAGGTCGGAGACTCCGCGCTCCCCGGCAACCGCGAGGCTTTTCATGGCCTTCTCGAATGCGCCGTCTACGCCGCGTATTTCATCATGAAGCTCCGCCATGCCGTCTAAGGAGACTCGCACCGCCAGGCGGTTGTCACTGGAGAGCAGGGCGTCGAGCCTGTCCGGGAGGAGACCATTGGTCGAGAGAATAAGCCTGACGCCGGGGCAGGTCTCGCGCATGACCGCCGCCACCTCCGCGATATCCTGCCGGAGGAGAGGTTCTCCGCCGGAGACATTGATCTCCTTGAGCGTGGGGGGAATCCGGCGGTAATCCTCAGGCGCCATCTCGGGCGTGCCCTTTTTCTTCCAGATGTCGCACATGACGCACCGGGCGTTGCACCTGTACGTCACCGCCACGATGGCGTGGGTAGGGCTCACCTGCAAGAGGCAACCTCCGATTTAAGTGCTCTTATACGGCTTGTCGGTCAGACCGGTAACGCAGGTCATGTCCCTGACGTCGCCGACCACTCGCGCCGGATTGCCATAGGCAAGCGAATATGGAGGTATATCCTTGGTGACGACGCTGCCGGCCCCGATGAGGCTGTGTTCGCCTATCGTTATCATGGGCACCAGCGTAACGTTCACCCCTATCTGAACGCCTTCCTTGATATGAGGGCCCCGCATGCATTCCGCGGACTTCTCGCAGCCCGGATGGAGGTCGTTCGCGACGGTTACGCCCGGAGCCATGAAGGCTCCGTCCTCAATGACCGTGAACTGCGCCACATAGCAATTGCAGTGGATCTTTACGTGATTGCCTATCTTGCAGCCGTAGTCGATCACGGAGTTGTTCCAGATCGCGAAGTCGTCCCCGATCTCGTTCTCCTCGCGGATTACAACGTTATGGCCCGTCTGGAGATTATCGCCTATCTTCGAACCGGCGTATAACACCGTCCCGCTTCTTATGCGGGCGTTCTTGCCGATGTCTATGACATCTGTATTCTTGCCCCGTGCCGCCGGGTAGCCCAGGATTGAGCCAACGTCGACGACTCCGCCCTCACCGAGCATCACCAGGGGTTTTTGCTTCTTCATTTCTTGCCCTTCCCTTCACCGAGATCGAGCGGCAGAGGCGCGCCGCCCAGCTTCGCCGACTCGCATGCCCGCTCCACCACTTTAACCACCGCCAGACCGTCACGACCCGAGCTCTGGGGCCGCTTCCCGTTCAAGGCGCAGTCCATGAAGTGGCTGCACTCCTTCTTCAGGGGCTCCACTTCCTTGATCTTGGGGACCACGATGTCGCCGAAGCGGTAGGAGAGCTGGAACTCGCCGAACGTGTCATAATGGGGGAGCACGTCGACGCCCTTGTCGTACACGCGGATCTTTTCCAGCATGGACGTATCGTCGTAGACGAGCATCTTCTTGCTCCCGACGAGCGTCGTCCTTCTGATCTTGTTGGGATCCAGCCAGCTGACCTGAATATGCGCGACGGTGCCGCCCGGGTACTGGAGAATAAGAAAAGCCACGTCCTCTATTCCGGGCTGGATATATGACCTTGCGAAGGTCGTCACCGTCACGGGCTCGGAGTCGAAGAGATAGTTCATTATGGAAATATCATGGGGCGCCAGGTCCCAGATGACGTTTATGTCTTCCTGAAAGAGCCCGAGGTTAACGCGCACGCTGCTCACGTAGTAAATGTCGCCGAGCTCGTCGGCCTTGAGCAGATCCTTCATTTTCTCGACGGCGGCGCTGTAAACGAATGTATGCCCCACGAAAAGGACCTTCTTCTTCTCATCGGCGAGCTTTACCAGGCCCTCGGCCTCCGCAGTGCTCTGGGTGAGCGGCTTCTCGAGCAGCACGTGCTTGCCGCCCTCGAGACACGCTTTCGCTATGGGATAGTGGGTGGAGACCGGAGTCGCCACGACCACGGCGTCCACGTCCCCGTCCTCTATGAGGTCGCTCATGTCCTTGGTGGCGGTAAGATGAGGATAGAGCGACTTCATGTGCTTGAGCCGGTCGTCGCTGAGGTCACAGCAGTACTTCACCTTCGCGCCGGGCAGCTGGTTGAAGTTCCGGAGGAGGTTGGGGCCCCAGTAGCCGCAGCCGATCACTCCCACGGTAAACTGGCCTTGTTTGCTCTTTGGTGCTTTACCCTTGGGCATCTAGTATGCTCCTTTCCCGTACAGCACAACAGGAATCGTCTTGACCATGATCTCCAGGTCGAGTAGCAGGCTCCACCGGTTGATATAGTAGAGGTCGAGCAGGACCATGTCGTGGAACGGTACGCTGGATCTTCCGCTCACCTGCCAGAGTCCCGTAATACCCGGCTTAGCGCGCAAACGCCTCTTGTGCCACTCTTTGTAAATCGTAAGTTCGTAGCAAATCGGGGGCCTCGGGCCCACCAGGCTCATGTCCCCCTTGATTACATTAAAAAGCTGGGGGAGTTCGTCAAGGCTTGTCTTCCTCAAAATTCGCCCTATGGACGTCACCCGCGGGTCGTTGGGCATCTTGTAGACCTTTTCGTCCTTGTCCTCGTCCCTGAGCCTGAGCTCCTTGCCCCCTATGAAATTGGTGGCGTACTCGCGGTGAAGGGTATCGTCGGTGTCGTGGCGCATGGTGCGGAACTTATAGAAAGTGAACGGATTGCCGTCCTTTCCCGCGCGGATCTGTCTGAAGAGCACCGGGCCCGGCGAGAGGAGCCGCACCATGAGGGCGATTACAGCCAGAAGCGGCGCGAATACGATGACGACGAGACCCGCCAGGGAAAGGTCCACAAACCTCTTGGCCACGATTCCCATGCCCTTGAGCGCCGGTTCCCCGAGGCCGGGGCTGGCGACGCCATCCATCTTCTCCTTGGGCTCTTCCGGCATCAGTATCTGGAATATATCCGACACCATTCGCACCGGCAGCCCGGTCCGGGAGCACCTGTTCACTGTCTCGAATGAGCCCCGGTCCTCCAGCAGGCCTATAGGTATAAAGATCTCCTCTATCTCGTAGTCGCTGACAATCTCGTCAAGACGGTTCATCTGGCCGAGTACGCAGTCCGGCCCCAGGTATGATGATATTTCTCCTTCGCGGGTCTCGACGAAACCGAGCACCTCATAGCCGCCTGCAATATGGGTCTTGCTCTCGAGATACGTCCTCGCGAAAGGCAGCGCCCCGACCACTATTGCCCGCTTCGCGCCTGCGTGATGCCTTGCCCTCCGCCTTATTGCGGTGCGCACATAGCCGACGCGCACCGCCGATAGAAGCCCGATTGCGATCACCCAGCCGAATGCGAACACCAGCCTCGTCTGGACGTAGAAGTGCTGCCTGAACGCGAATGACAGCCCCAGCAGCAGCAGGTAGCCGAGCGTCACGCTCTTGGCGATGGAGAAGATCTGGCCCCCGATTGATATGAGCTTGGGCCGCCTGTAGAGACCCTCGAAACTGAATATGGCCGTCCAGGCCAGGCACAGCGCCGCCAGGGTAACCCAACGCTGGGATGTGAACGTCCCGCTCGGGCCGAAAAAGCCCGAGCCCCATCGCAGCCACCATCCCAGGTACAACGACAGGAGCAGACAGCAGAAGTCCATCAACCACAGAAAGGAGACTCTCGTGTATACGCTCCTGGGCCTGCGCGGTCCCGAAACGAAGCCTCCTCCGGCTTCGGCCCGCTCTCTGTCGCTGTCTGCTGCCATTTAGGCCTTCTTCCCCACGATCTCTTCAAGGCACTCGGCCACAAACTGCTGCTGCTCCGCGCTTATATGAGGGAACATGGGCAGCGAGACGATTTCGTCCGCGGCCTCCTCGGCCACGGGGAAGCTTCCCCTGCCGTACCCAAGGTCCTTGTACGCGTCGAGCAGGTGCACGGGCACGGGGTAGTGAATACCGCTTGCCACGCCCTTCTCGCCCAGCGCGCTCCTTACGCCGTCTCTGTCCTTAACGCGGACTACGTAAAGGTGGTATATGTGCTCAACCCCGTCCATCGCCTGTGGCGTTTCCAGGTCAAGACCGCCAAGGAGGTCGTCGTAACGGGCTGCGGCGGCCCTCCTCATGCCGTTCCACTCATCGAGAGCAGCCATCTTGGCGTGCAGTATCGCGGCCTGGAGGCCGTCGAGCCTCTCATTGAATCCGATCACCGCGTGGTCGTGGGCGCTCCGCCGTCCGTGGTTCATGTAGAGGCGTATGGTCTCGACGTAGCCGGCGTCATCGGTGACTATCGCCCCCGCGTCCCCGTAGGCCCCCAGGTTCTTGGCCGGATAGAAGCTGAAGGCCGACGCGTTCCCGAAAGAACCGCATCTCTTGCCCTTGTATCTGGCCCCCTGTGCCTGCGCCGAGTCTTCCAGGACGAGCAGGTTGTGTTTGCGGGCCACCTCAAGCACCGGGTCGATATCAGCCGGCTGACCGTAGAGATGCACCGGGACTATCGCCCTGGTTCTGTCCGTAATGGCGCCTTCGATGTCCTCGACGGATATATTGAAGGTCTTGCGGTCCATATCCACGAAGACCGGGGTGGCTCCCGCATGGGATATAGCCTCCGCTGTCGCTATAAATGTATTGGCGGCGGTGATTACCTCGTCCCCGGCGCCCACGCCCATGGCCAGGAGGGCAAGCTGAAGCGCGGACGTCCCCGAGCTTACGCCGACGGCATACTTGGTCCCGCAGAACGAAGCGAAACTCTCCTCGAACTGCTCCACATACTTGCCGCCCACGAAGGCCGTATCACCGATAACATTCGCAATCGCAGATTCGACTTCATTTTGAATCGCCTTGTGCTGAGCTTTGAGGTCGACAAATGGTACCTTCACTTCTTCAACTCCTTTCACCCTTATGTGGTAGTGAGTGCCTTTTCAGCATTTCGCGCTGATAACCTCCATATATTATTCCCCCCAGCAGGAACGGGAGAGTATTCATGAACTCGTAGAACCTGGGCACCATGAACTGGATATTGGTCAGATACCCCGCCCAGATGGCTATTATGGAGACCACAAGCTCGCTGTCATAGTTCTCCGCCTTGACGCTCCTGGCCTTAAACAGGAATCTCAACATCATGCCGTATATCAGGAGCAGCGGAATGAATCCTATGAGGCCTATCTCCGTCAGCACGCAGAAGAGCTCATTGTGCTGGTTCACCTCCTTGCCGATCCAGTGCTCCCTGTAGCCCAATATAGTGCTGCGCACCGTCCCCACGTAGGGCTGCGAATACTCAATGAACCTGGTGAAGCCCACGCCCACAAAAGGGCGGTCCATGAACATCTTCATAGACACTTCCGCCAGCACCAGGCGGCCCATGGCCGTCTCCTCAACCGCCACGCCTCCCCTGGACCGTTCCGAGGTCGTCACATTCGACCAGTTCCCCAGTACAACCAGAAAAGCGGCCAGTATGATGAGACCGGCCACTCTCCTCTGCTTGGGCGACCAGATGAACAGCACCATCAGCGCAGTGAAGAAGCCCAGGTACACGGACCTCGTCAGGGTGAAGAATATGGCGATCGGGGTCGTCATCACTATGAATACCCTGATCAGCTTCGGCGTCAGTCCCTTCATTCTGGATGTCTTGTAAAGACTGAGAACGAAGATGGAGTTTATGGCCATGCCCGTTGCCACCGGCTGCAGGAAGGCCCCCAGTGCCCGCTCGCCCCAGGATATCACGGTTCCCGATATCTCGGGCTTCAGGATATATGTAGGGAATATAAGGCTCTCGATGCGGTAGTGCTCGAAAATGTGATTCACAGGGAAATAAATCGAGAGCGGTATGGCAAACCACAGAAGGAACCGCTGCACGTCTTTCTCGGCCCTGAAACTGTTCTTGGCGACTACGAACATCGCATAGGGAATAGCGTATCCATTCAGGAACTGCCTGATCGCGAGGTTGCCCCTGGTCAGCATCACAAAGAGGATGGCTATAAGCACCCCTGTCATTGCCACTTCTATTTTCGCCCTGGGAAGGAGCCTTCTCCCTCCTACAGTCGTCTCCAGCAGAATGATGAGCCAGATGAAGATGAACATGAGCCTTGGAAGGTCTATGTCCGGCCATCGCCCCGGTATGACGAACCTCCAGTAATGATTGAGGAAGGTCAGCGAATACAGGTATATGAGAATGCCCATGCTGATGCTCCTGAGCAGAACCATGTAGCCGATCAGCATGATGTTGATCACGACCAGCCCATAGAAAATGGTCTTGTTGTCGATCGTGCTTCTCTGAATGCCGAGGATGAGCAGAAAGGCAGTCATGATTACCAGGCCCCAGATGGTCAACCTGTATCCCCAATCCGCTATTGCACCAGCCTGGCCAGACACCTATACCCCTCTCGATTTGTAGAGAAACAGCCTGACGCCCGTAAACGAATAACTCCCCACCCTCTCAAGATTGTCCTCAAACCAGCCGTATATGACCGCGTCCGGATCCACCTGCCACTCCCGGCACAGACTCAACCATACGCGGTTCGCGTCCCCGGTCAGACTCCGGCACCGGTCTCTCATGGCCGCGGGCGAAGAGAGGTCATTTCGGCCGAAAACCTCCACCGAAGCCGTACCGTCAAGATAGAATTCCAGGGGCTCGACCGTGAACACAGCTGCTATGACGTCGTCGTCCCGGTAGCCGCCCTCTATTGTCTGCGCGGCGGTCCGGAAATCGTCCCTGGCGTAATGCGCGTTCCCGAAGTAGTTGCCTATCGACAGGGCCAGCACCGCGACCAGAGGCGCCAGGAGGAAAACATAGCGCGAGCGCGTCAGTCCGGCCGCGCCCGTGCCGAGCAAAACGACGAAGGCCGGCAGGGAAACCAGCATGTATCTGGGATTAAAGGGCTTTATATTGCCCGCCGCGACCAGCGCGACTACAATTGCGGGCAAAGCCATCCAGACCAGAAGCAGCGTGAAGAGGTCCCTGTCTGTTCCGGCCGCGCGAACCAGCCCCACGATGAGCGGGATCGCCAGTGCGATTGCCGCCAGCAGGATATGGCCGGCGTTCCTCTGCAGAGCCCCCCGCCGGTCTGTCTGAAGGTCCCTCGGCGACGGCCCCAGGGTGTAGCCGGCCCCGAACGTGAACAAGGCGTACGGGACCGCCATCAACGTGAAGTCCGATCCCGCTATCAGCGGGGCTCTCGTATCGCCTGCGACCACCTTCTGAGGCTGAACGCGCACCATGACCTCCTTTATCCAGGGCGAGAAGGCCACGAGCACCACGCAGATTGCAACGCCCCACCAGAGCAGGACCCTGAGCCTGTGCCGCCTGATGATGAGGTAGGCCAGATGGGCCATCGCGACGAAGGCCATACTCAGATTGCTGACCAGGCCCGCGAACAGGCATATACCGTAAAGCGCGAGTAAGGACGGCCGCTTCTCCTTCACCCACCTGACAAGCAAGTACGTGGCGAGGATGGAAAAGAGAACGACAAAGGCGTATCCGCGGACTTCCTGGGAATACCAGATATGAATGGGTGAAAGGGCCAGCAATAAGGTCGTGTGAAGCGACGACCATTTCCCGCTGAATTGCCTGGCGAGGACGTAAATGGCCGGCACACTCAGCGCTCCCGCCACGGCAAACGGCAGCCTGAGCAGGGCTTCGCTCTTTCCCATAGCTCCGACGTAGTGAGTCAACAGGGACGCCGCGGGTCCCTGGAGGTTATGTGCGATGTATGAGAAGATACCGGGTTCGCCGATGTGCGCGTTCTTGATCGTGAGAAGTTCATCCACCCAGAGGCTCTGTGCGCCGAGTGCAATGAAGCGAAGGACAACACCCAACCCGATGCCCGCTATGAGAATACAAGCAGATAATCGCTCAGCACGCGCTGTCCTCGCTGTGTCTGCCAAGAAAAGCCCCTCCCCCCCGGTGGCCAGTCTTAGATCTTTCGGTAGAGGAATTCCGGTATGGGGAATTTCCTCCTGTTGAGAATGACTCCAAGAACTCTTCCGTCCGCACGAGTTATGATCTCCTTAGCTCGCTTGACGATTTCGCGCCTCGTGCTCCCGTACTTGACTACGAGAATTACCCCGTCGACCTTGTTGCTCAGCACTACGCACTCGGGATATGCGCCCACGGGCGCGGCATCTATCAGGACATATTCGAAGTTGCTCCTCAACTCCGCAATCAGCTTAACAAGCCGCTCGTCCCCGAAGGCGGCCAGCGAGGAAACTCCCCGCCCGAGCGGCATGGTCCAGAGATTCGGGACAATCGTGTTCGACATCGCCTGGTCTACCGGCACTCTCCCCGCAAGCACCTCGCCCAGTCCCACGTCCGGCTGGCCGAACCTGATATGCACTTCGGGATGATGCATGTTGCAGTCCAGAATCAGTGTCTTCTTGCCCACCTTGTTCGCGACAGTCAGTCCCAGACCCACCACCACGTCGGTCGTGCCCTCTCCGAGAACCGAACTCGACAGCATCAGCACCCGGGAATCCTGCCGCGGCAATGCGTTCTCTATCTGCCCGATAACGCGCTTGTAATACCTCGTAAGCTCGTCCGGCACCATCTCCATCGAACCTCCGCGCCCGCCAGAACCAATTGCCGCTTTGTCAACATCTAAACCCGGCATTCGCGTCCTCATCCCTGCTCCAGATCGCCACTGCTGACCCTGTGGGTAATGTCGGAGATCCTGTCCGAGTCGGGTATGGACCCGAGCACCGGCACTCCCAGCAGATCTTCCACATCATCCGCCGACTTCACCGAGTGGTCGAGATTCTCAAGCAGGAAGCCGAAGCCGACGCCCAGCGTCAGTCCGAGCACTATGGAGAAGACGACATAAACCGACTTCATCTTCCCGGCCCTGGTCGCCGAAACGGATGCGTCGCTGATCACCTTGGCGTTGGACACCCTGGAGTCGTTTGCCTCTGAGACAACGGTCTCGAGCATTTTCATGAGGAGGTGATCGTAATGCGAATACGTGTAATATATCTCCTTTTCGACGTGCTCGATCTGCGCGAGGATGTCAGGCGTCTCCCTCAGCTGCTCGGCCACCTCGACGATTGAATGTTCCAGTCCGGCTTCCTGGGCCTTGAGATCCTCTATATAGAACTCCTTTTCCTTTATTCTGCGTTCCACTTCGTCGTGGAATCTCTTCCTCATCTTCTCCAGCCGCTCGTCCAGCATCCTGACCTCGGGGCTGGTGTCGGTGAATAACGACGCCCTCTCGTCCCTTTCGGCGCGAAGCCGCCAGTAGGATCCAAGCATCTCGTTAATGAGCTTGTCCCCGGCGAATTCGGGGAAGGGGAGCAACAGGTCGGGGTCTTCCTTCAGCCTGCGCTTCATCGACTCCAGCTTGCGCTCCTCGGCAATTCGGTCGCTTCGGACCTCACCGAGCTTGAGTTCGAACTCGCCCTTATTCCTGATCGCGATATTCTGTTGGAACTCGATGTCGTATATCTCTCCCTCTTTCCTCAGGTCGAGCTCATGTTCTTTCAGGTCTATGAGCCTCTCCTCCGTGCGCCTCAGCTGGTCCTCGAAGAACTCCTCTATGCCACCGGTCTTCCGCACCATTATCCGGTGCTGCACGTAGGCCTCCGCAACCGCTTCGGCCGTCCAGGCCGCGAAATTGGGGTCGGACCCCCTGTAACGGATGAGAATCACGTTGGACATCTCGACCGGGTCGGCCGAGAGACCCGCTCCCACGTCCGCGAGCGTGGGCTGCCTCGTATAGACGCTGTCTCCCACCCTCTCCGATATGTACCGGTTGTCATCCTTCAGGCTCTGCAGCGCTATTTCGAGAACCGAAGTCGTGGAGACTATCTGGACCTCCGTGTTCATCTCTTCTTCGAGCCCAAAGAACGGTGTCCATGTGGTGGACAGGGCGGTCGGTCCCGTGCGCCTTACGAGCACCTTCACCGTCGCCTCATAAAGAGACGTGGTCCGGGAGGCAGCCGTCAGGGCCACTGCCGCGACCACGAGGGCGCAGATCAGTATAGGCACCTTCCGCCTGAATACGACGGTGAGGATCTCCCTCGTGGAGATCCCGGGTTTGCCGTTCTCGCTGTTGTTCATATTGGCCATGTCTAGCGACCTATGATGTACCTTCCCTCAGGATTCACAACCTCCCTGCCCGAAATGAAGAAGTACCAGGTCGGCGTCAGCTTGGCAAAGAACTGGTCTACAAAGACGTCGACCTTGGCGATAAAAGTCATCGGCACGTAGACTACGTCCCCCGTCCCGAGCCTCACATTGTCGGAAGCCCTGCCGGCAAGCAGGTCCTGCAGGTTCACTCTCGTTCCCGCGAAGGTGCCATCCGGCTGCTGCCTTATGAGTATTATGCTGTCGGTCCTGCCCTGATAGGTTATGCCGCCGGCCTCGGCCACCGCATCGAGCACGGTGGTGCTCCCGTGCAGGTCATAGGCTCCCGGCTCATTGACCTCGCCGAAGATGAAGATCCGGTTGTCCCCGAACTCCAGCACCACCACGGAGACCTCCGGCTCGGTAAGGACCTCCCCGTACTTGGACCTCACCAGCTCCTCCAGCTCCGAAGGCCTCATTCCCTCGGCCCGCACCTCTCCCAGAAGCGGAACCGTCAGGTAGCCGTCCGGGCGGACTACCAGGTTCATGCTGTATCTGGGGTAATAGAAAAACTCGAGCCTGATGACATCTCCCACCGCCAACCTGTATGGATCCCTCTCCGGTATTATGATCACCGGCTCGGCCGCCCCTCCGGTCGTGTCGGGAAGCGACCCTGCCTCTTCCGCCACTTCCATCGCGGCTCCCGCGCTCAGGCCCTCCTCGGGACCAGGCTTCGGAGCTCCGCAGGCTGAGGCCAGAAGGGCAACCGCCACCAGGGGCAGGAGCAGATTCCTTGTCACTCCAATCCTCCCTATAAAAAAACAGGCACGCTTACACGCACCTTTTCCTGTATATATAGTCTTCCGCCGCCCGTTAAGCCTGCCACGGTAATTTCTCCTGCTGCTAAATGCTTGAAAAAACCAATTGCCGTAGCAAACTTAGCCCTTAAATCACCCCTTTCATGTTCTAACGCGTTTATAGTATAGCACATAACTTGGGATAAGTCAAGTTGCATCAAATCCCCCCCATATACTCAATTCCTTAAGTATTTTCGGCAAATTTGGCGCACGGCTTCACCTAAGTTTTGAAGTAATCCCCGCCACCAGAATGGGTAAGAGAATCTCGTGGTGTCCTATGAAATTGTAGCCTGTCCCGCCGGCTGCCTCGGGCCGTCGGACCACGTTTTCAAGAGGCCTGTACTGGGAGAGCATGTCGAAATTGGCCGTTATGAAATCCCCCAGCTGAGCCTCCCTGTTCCTGGCCATCGCCAGCGCTTTAAGAAACACCTCCGGCATTATTACAGCAGACCCTATATTAATCACGACGCCGCCGTCAAGGCCGGCGATCCAATCCGAGAACTTCCGGAAATCATACATGGTACCGTGGCCGATGGCCCGCCCGTCGGCCTCGGGGTGTTCATGGACTATGTCGGTGCCTATGGCCACGTGCACTGTGACGTCCACTCCGGCCCTCCGGCACGCGGCCAGCAGGCTTGCCCCGCCATGGGGCGGACCGGCCTCGTCGAGAGCGGTCATCAGTGCCTCCCCCAGGCCGGTCTTCTCTTCAAGCGACCGCACGGCCGCGCCGTTGATGAACGCCGCTGTTTCTCCGGACATGCCGAAGGTGCCGTCGGCCAGCCTGGAAGCCACGTCCTCGGACGTCTTCCCCCACATGGCTATCTCGATGTCGTGTATGGCGCATGCCCCGTTCATGGCCACGCCCGTGACCGCGCCGCGCGAGACAAGGCTGCCCAGCAGGGGCCCCATGCCGCACTTTACCACGTGCCCGCCAAGCATCAGGATGACGGGCTTGCCGGCGGCCCTCGCCTCGGCGACCCCGTCGGTGAGGGCCCGGAAATCGGTGCCCTTCAGGATGTCCGGCAGCAGGGCTTCGTATTGGGCATACCAGGAGAAGTCATCCGGCACGCGCGGGAACCTCGAGACGTCCACCTTGCTGTGACGGTTGTGTATGGAGGTCTTCTTGCCCGCGCCCGGGGCGGGTCCAGGCCTGTCTTTCATGGCTTACCCTCCGACGTTCTCCATGCGAATGAGAAGGGCCTTGATGGCCCCGATTATGATTCTGCTCTCCATCTTGACCGGTATATTGTCGTGTTCCTTGGCAATCCAGACGGTCAGGCGGCCCTCGTGCTGGAATATGCCCGCCGCCTTCAGAATGGGCTCCGCCACATAGCAATCGAACTCGCCCGCGGGCACCTCTATGGTCTCCTCCCTCAGGACTTTTATCTCCAGCGAGTAGTTCTTCCCGTCGGCGTGGTTGTCGATGAATACGCTCTTGCCGACCTCGAGGTCCATCAGGCGCACATAGAAAAGCGAGCTCAGGACGTCGAGCGCATCCGGTTCCAGCGGGACCTCCTTGCCCCCCGGGTAAATGGCCACGTGCCTCTCCTGGTCAAAGACGACGACCTCATGTTTCTCGTAGTGGCCTTCCCTGATGTTTTTCTCATACCTCAGGCTGTGCAGTTTCTCGACATCCAGGAGAGACTCCACGCGGTCTTCCACCTCGAAGACCAGCGAAAAGGGCATGGTGGACCTGGCAACTGTGGCGAACCGGTACGCCCGGCGGCCTTCGTGGTCAACTATGTCCTCCACCGCTATCGTGGCCTCCCCCGCCTTGACGAACTCATATCGTACCGAGAAGGTGAGCTTCTCCCCAACCGCGAAAGGGCGGGCGGCTGCCGGCGCGGGCGTGCGGGGCTTGCGCGCGGCCTCATCGCCTGCCGCGACGGGCCTGCCGCCGGTGGAATCCACTGCCGCCGAGTCTACCGGAGCGCCGGCCTCACCCGCGTCTCCAGCCGTCCCCGCATCGGGCCACAGCGCCACGGAACACAGGAGGATAGCGCCAATCAGGATAGAACCCGGCATGGCGGCGGCCTTCCTTGTCATGAGAGTTCCTCTCTATCCCTTTCGACTATGTACCTGGCGGCTTCGAGAACGTTATCAAAAATATCGGCTTTTTCCAGCCCCAACTGGACAAGCCTCTCGCTTTCGGCGTCGCCGTAACCCGTGCGCACGAGACAGGGCCTCGCGCCCAGGTTCCGCCCGAACAGGAAGTCGGTGACCTTGTCCCCCACCGCATAGGACAGCGCCGGGTCTATGCCGAACCGGTTTATGGCGCGCAGGCCGAGCCCGGTCCCGGGCTTCCGGCAGTCGCATGTTATGCTGTATTCCGGGACGGCGCCCGCCGGGTGGTGAGGGCAGTAGTAAATGGCGTCGACCCCGGCCCCCTCTTGGGCGAGCAGAGATCTCATGCGCTCGTGAATGGTCTCGAGATCCGGCTCATGGAGATACCCGCGCGCTATGCCGGACTGGTTGGTGACCACCACGTTGAGGAAACCCGCTTCCCTGGCGAGCTTAAGGGCCTCGGCCGCGAAATGATACGGCTTCACCAAGGATGGGTGCGAGAGATACCCCGTCTCTACGAGTAGGGTTCCGTCCCTGTCGAAGAAAATGGCTTTGCTCACGCCTCGAGTCCCGCCAAGCGCGTCAGCGCTTCGAGCACCTCAGCCTCGTCTATCCCGTCGGTGCAGACGTTGCCCTTGCGGCAATCCCGCTCGAAGCAGGGCGAGCAGTCCACTGCCTTGTAGAGAGCCACGGAGTTGGGCGAGACCGGACCTGTCCAGGCCGGGTCCGTGGAGAAAAACAGCCCGACCACGGGCTTGCCCAGCGCCGCGCTCAGATGCATACCGCCACTGTCATTAGACACCACGCCGCTCGAGAGCCATATGACACCGATAAGCCCGGCGAGGTCCGTCATGCCACACAAGTTATGGACCCGGCCCCTCATGGCGCTCTCGACGGCCTGGCAGGCTGACCGCTCTTGCCGTCCACCGGCGAGCACTATTTCGAGGTCGAACCTATCAGCAATCATGTCTCCAAGCAAGCCAAATCGACGCGCGGGCCACATCTTGGCGGGGCCGTACCGGGCCCCCGGGAACATACACACATACCTTCCCGGACCCAGGCCGCTCCTGGCCAGGATCTCTTGTCCCCGGGCTATGTCGTCGTCAAAAGGAGACAGGCGTGGAATTGTGCTATCTACTGGCATTCCAATAGCTTGAACGATTTCTTTATAAATATCAATTAAGTGTGTGGTCTCGCGGGGCGGCCGCCTCACCCTGTCGGTATAGAGAAAGGCCCCGGCGGAGTCTTCGAATCCCACCCGCCTCGGCACCCTGCCCAGGTAGCACATGGCGGCAGAGGTGAATGACCGCGTGAAGCTCAGAACCATGACCGGCCCGAAGGACCTCAGGACGGAGCTTCCGCTCAAAATCGAGCGCGCCGACTCAAGGGCCCCGCCGCCGGCCCGGGTCACGGGATAGGCAAGCGTTCCTCCCAGGCGGGCGCAGAGGCCCGCCGACGAGGTTGAGCCGATGACGAGCACCCTGCCGCGCCTCGAGCATTCGACGACGCTGGAGATGGCCGGCAGCGCCATGACGGCGTCCCCCAGCCAGTTGGGCGCCTTCAACGCGAAGGTGAGTTCTTTATTCATATTCCACATCTCCGAGGGAAAGCAGGACCTCGCGCCTGACCTCCTCCGGCGTGAGGTCTTCCATGCAAACGCGCCTCTTCATTCGGCACGGCCTATTACCATGATATGAGCATGGGCTGCAGCCCAGGCCGAGGCTGATCACCCTGTGGCGCGGCCCCAGCGGTCCGAAGCCCAGGCTGGGACTGGTCGGGCCGAAGACGGCAACCACCATCGAACCGACAGCCGCTGCCAGGTGCATTAGACCGGAGTCGTTGGTCACTGTCACCACCATTCTCGAGAGCAGCGCGGCCAGCTCGGCCGGGTCGCCGCTGACTACCGCCATGGGACCGGCCTCGGCAGCGAGGGCCGCCACAACTTCCACCTGACGCCGGTCCTCTTCCGAACCGGCCACCATGACGCGCTCTCCGGATTTGTGAAGCAAGACGGCGAGTTCTGCGAATGACGACTCCGGCCAGCGTTTGAATTCGCTGCTCCCACCGGGGCAGAGCGCCACGAAACGACCCTGCACCGGCACGGGTCCAAAGCGCGCCTGAGCCTTCGCCCGGGCCTCCCCACCCGGCTCTATGCGGGGCTGACGGCCCTGTAGCGGTATATCGAGCCGGGCGAGGGCGTCGCCGTAGAGGTCCACCGTGTGTCTCAGGTTCCCCTTATAGAGCCAGGGCATCTTGACCGTCAGGAAACGTCTGACCACCGGCCTTCTGTAGCGTACGAGCCGCTTCTTCTTTAGCCGGCCCGAGATGCGGCGCGAGCGCAGGTTGTTCTGAAGATCGAGCACGGCCTCGAAGTCCACGACCTTCCCGAGCCTCTCGATCTCGTTGTTATGTCCCGCTTTGCTGTAGGGCATGACCTCGTCCACGGCCTCGAACATGACGGGCACCCCGGCGAATTCCGAGCGGGCTATGAAGTACACCCTGGCCTCGGGGTGGCGCTCCTTGATGGCGCGCGTCACCGGTTCGGTGAGGATGATGTCGCCGAAGGATGAGAGGCGGATGACTGCGAAGTCCATCGCGGCTTACCCCTCACGCGTGGACGGGCTGTAATCTCTGAACTGTATGTCGTAGAGTTTCTTGTAAAGGCCGCCTTCGGCCAGCAGGTTTTCATGGTCGCCGGTCTCGACAACTCTGCCGTTATCGATGACCACTATGAGGTCGGCGTTGCTCACCGTGGAGAGCCGGTGGGCGATCACGAATGTGGTCCTGGTGGTCATAAGGCGCTGTATTGCCTCCTGCACCAGTCTCTCGGACTCGGAGTCCAGCGACGATGTGGCCTCGTCGAATATGAATATCTGGGGGTCCTTGAGCAGCGCACGCGCTATGGCAATGCGCTGGCGCTCGCCCCCCGAGAGCCGCACTCCCCTGTCGCCTATAACCGTACCATAGCCATCGGCAAGGCCCTCCACGAAATCATGGGCGTTGGCGGCCCTGGCCGCCTCTATCACCCGCTCATGCGCTATGTCCTCCAGGCCGTAGGCGATGTTATTGAATACGCTGTCGTTAAAGAGTATGGTCTCCTGCGTCACTATGCCCATGAGCGACCGCAGCGAGTCGATTCTTATTCTGCGGATGTCCACGCCGTCGAGCTCAACCCTTCCCTCCACCGGGTCGTAGAAGCGCGCCACCAGGTCAACCAGGGTTGACTTGCCCGCGCCGCTCGGCCCGACGAGCGCGACGATCTGGCCCTTCTTGACGGTCAGGTTGACGTCCTTTAGCACGAAATCGTCGCCGTCATAGGCGAAACTCACGTCGACAAACCTCACGTACTCATGAATGCCGTCGACCTCGACGGCTCCGGGGGAGTCCGCGATCTCGGGTTCGGTGTCCAGGAGAGAGAAGATGCGCTTGCCGGCCGCGAGCCCTTCCTGTATGACGGAGTTTGCACTCACGAGCGACTTGGCCGGGTGCATGATGGAGAGCATTGCGCCCAGGAAAATGAGAAACCAGTCGGGAGTCAGGAGGTTGCCCTCAAGCACCTGCATGCCGCCGTACCACAGGACCGCAAGAGCTCCCAGGGCGCCCAGGAACTCGGTCATTGGCGGGGCGAGCACCGCCGCCCGCTGCTGTTTCATGACGGCGTTGAAAAAGCCGTCGGTGTCCCTGCGGAACTTCTTCTTCTCGAACCGCTCCATGCCGAAGGCCTTGACGACGCGTATTCCCGACACAGTCTCCTGCAGGACGCTGGTATAGTCCGCGGCCTTCTCCTGGGCCCTGGTCGAGTACTTCCTGAGTCTCCGGCTCAGCCGCCCCACGAAGTAGGCTATGGGCAGCATCACCACGAATGCGACCAGCGCCAGCCGCCAGGATATCCAGAACACTATTCCTGCATATGCCAGCGTGATCATGAGGTCCCTTAAGAAACTCAAGAAACCCGTCGAAATCGTAAGGCGCAGCAGGCTCACGTCATTGGTGATCCTGGATATGGTTTGGCCCGTCCTGTTAGCGTGAAAGTACGAAAGCGAAAGCCTGTGGAGATGCGCATAGAGGGCGTTCCGGACGTCCCGCACCACGCGCTGCTCCAGCCATATGAGGGTCACGGAAAGGAAGTAGGTGAACATCGCCTTCATGAAATACAGAACCAGCACCGTAAGACAGATGCGAACGAGAGAGTCCACCGGAGAGTCGGTCACGTAAAACGACAGGATGTACTGCCGTACGCTTTCCTGCACCGAGTCGACGGGCGTCACCGCCCCGCCCGCCTGGACCGCATCCTCAGTCAACCCGAGCATGTCGCTCCCCCCGAATATGACGTTCACGAAGGGCAGCATCATGCCTATGGAGAAGCCGCTGAAAACTGCGACGAAGACCATCAGCGCGACAGCCAGCACCAGCCGCCGCCAGTATGGCTTGAGCGTGGATACTATTCTCAAATACAATCTGAGGGATTCCATAATCAGACCTTTGCGACGCTCATCACGAAGTCCCGCATCTGCATCGCGAGCTTGGCGGGCGGCGTCTGCGACCACTTCTCCTCATCGATGAGGTCGAAGTTGGCGGCCCCGGGGATCCACCTGAGGTCGTCCCTGTCCGAGAACAGGGCGAAAGTCGGCACGCCCATGGCTACGGAGAAGTGGAACAAAGTCGTGTTTGCCGTGATGAAGAGGTCGCACTGGGATAGAATGCCGAGGGTGTCCCTGAAGCTCTTCCTGGGAATGTCCAGCCATTCGTAATCGCCGAAGCGCGCAATCTCATCGTCCTTTATGCCGGGCTCGGGATCCGAAAGCAGCGCTATGCGGCAGGGCCTGAGGGCGGAGAAGCTGCGCGCCAGGCGCACCATCGTATCGAACGGGGGCGGGCCCGCCGCCTTGGTCATGCCGAGATCGACGCCGACGAGGATTTCGTTGGGATCGGGCTTCCTGAACTTGATAATCTCGCGCGCAATCTCGATCTCCTTCCCGGGCAGCTCCCAGAAATCGGGTTTCATGTCGGAGGTCGTGAGGAAGCGCACCAGCGAGAGATTGAGGTCGAGGAAGTAGGCCGTGTCGTCCTTGGGCACCACTTCGACATTGAAGAGGGGATAGCCGGCGTCGCCCCTGAGCTTGGCCCTGAGGCGCGCCCCCGCGAGGAGCGGCAGGAACTGGCGGTAGAAGTCGTATCTGAAATCGAAATAGAACGCCGCCTCCGGCGCGCGGTCGCGGATGTCGGAGACGAGCGACCTGTAGGTCATGAGTCCCCTCGTGCCCTTGAGCTCGGGGAAGTGCACGAAGTCGTCCACAAGGGACTCGCCCCTCAGGAGGTCGGCCTGATTGCCTTCTACTATGCAGATGAGCCTGGACTGGGGCAGCGTCTTTCTGAGCAGCGAGAGGGCGGGATACAGGAGCATCATCTCCGCGAGGCCGACCGGCGCCACCGCCAGCACCCTTCGGGCGCTCTGCCGCAGCTCGGAGAGCGAGAACGGCTGGTCGATATTCTTGCGGGCGAACATCTTGCTCGCCACGGACAGCATGCCCTTTGTCGGCCATTGGGGCACTCTACACCCCCTTGTCCACGGGTACGATGCGCTCGCGCCGCCTGACCCGGCTCGCTCCCTTGGCCATTCTCACCACCAGGAAGCCGTTCTCATAATGGGCGCCCACCGACGAGATGCCGATATGATGCGGTACCTCTATATTCCTCTCGAATGCGCCCAGGTTTATTTCCATCTTGTGGAAGTGCCTGTGCTCGTCGTGCACAGGGTCATGCCTGACGCCGCGGATCGTCAGTATTCTGCCGTGCAGGTTGACCTCGAAATCATCGGGGTCCATTCCCGCTATGTCCATTCGGATCACGAAATCGGTATCGGTTTCATAGACATCCGTCAGCGGCCTCCACACGTATTCCTTGCCCAGCAGAAGCGGAGTCCTGAGCCGGGAGAAATCCGACAGGAGCCTCTCCATGGTCTCCTGCAGGTGCCGGATGTCGTCGATTATGTCCTCTCTGCGTGGAGCCATGAACTTCCCCCAAACGCTATAGAGGGTCCTCGATCTTCCAGTCGTACTCCCTGTCAAAGACCTCATCGAAATCGTAGACGGCGGCGAAGTCCTCGGGGCTGTCGGTATCGCTTGTATTCAATATACCCGCGCCCACGAGATTGAATACGATGTTGCCGAAGTCCGCGGTTTCATTTACGCCCCAGTGCTCGAACACCATCTTGGCCGTGGGGCCGAAGAGATGCCGTCCGTAATCTCTGACGCTCTCCAGGAGTTCCTCTCCGCTCACGTGGCCCTTCCGGGCCTTGCGTGAAACGGCCATATCCAGAGCGTGCATTATGAAGACATAGGCTTCGATCCTGTATCGCTCGTCGTCCGAGACGATCTTCTCGATCTGCTCCAGGATGTCATTCTGCGCCATTGCACTTCCTTATCACATGCTTGAGTACGTGACTAAGCTATGATACCCTCTCAAACAAATCAAGGAAGATATTGAGCAATGCAAACTAAGAGAGACCTCGTCCTGCTCGGCTGCTGCCTGGGCCTCTTTGAGACCATCTCGCAGGTGGTACTCCTGCGCGAGCTCTTTGTCGCATTCACCGGTAATGAGCTGACCATCGCTACGGTCCTCGCCCTGTGGCTGATTTCCGTTTCCCTGGGCTGCCTGGCCGCAGGCCGCACCTTCAAGCCCCGCTCCATCAGTGCCGGTGTGGCGACCTTGTTCATTATGGCAGGAGCGTTTTCACTTTTTCAAGTCATTTTGATACGCCTGGCCCGGCCGGCCTTTGCGCCGGCCGGCGAGCTCCTGAGCCCCGCTCTTACGGTGGCCCTGGCCGCGCTGGGAGTCGCCCCATGCGCCGCCCTTCTGGGCGCGCTCTTTGTCGGCCTGGTGCGCCTCGGCAGGCATTCATCGCACGCCTCCCCCCTTCCCGCGGTTTACGGCGGCGAAGCTCTCGGGTCGGGCATCGGCGGCGCCGTGCTCAGCTTCTGGCTTCTGGAGGCTGCAAACCCGGTTGCGATAACGGCGCTCGCCGCCGTGCTGGCGGCGGCGGGCGCTATGCTGGCCCTGCGCCGGGCGCCGGCCCGTGAGAGAAGGCAGCATGCAGTGGCCACAGCTGCTTTCATACTTGCGTGCTTCTTCGTTCTGTTCCGCGCCGCGGACATAGACCTCAGGCTCAGGGATATGGAATGGGGGCCGCTTCGCGTCGTGGAAACCGTGGACAGCAAATACGGCAACGTGGTAATAACCGAGCGCGAAGGCCTGCACGACTTCTACGAGAGCGGCGCTCTCGCCTTCACCGTGTCCGATCCCATGTTCGCCGAGGAAACCGTCCACATCCCGCTTCTCTATCATCCCGCGCCGCATGATGTCCTCATTATCGGAGCCAGCGGGTCGGGAGTAATAGGCGAGTCCCTCAAGCACCCCTCTCTGGAGCGGCTTGATTTCGTCGAACTCGACCCCGCCATAATCAGCCTCGCCGGCAAGTACGGGCCGCCCGGCCATATGAGCGGTGGCGGACGGAGCGTCAACGCCGTACTCGGCGACGGCCGCGCCTATGTCGCCTCCGCCGGGAAGCGGTACGACGTTATTGTTCTCGCGGCGGGCGCCCCCTTGAGCCTTCAGGTCAACAGGCTCTATACGGCCGAGTTCTTCTCATCGGCAGGCAAGGCGCTTCTTCCCGGGGGCATAATCGGGCTCACAGTGGATTCCCCGGGAGCTTACATGGGCCCGGAGCTCACCCGCCTGATCGCGTCCATCGTAAATGCGCTCAGGCTCGTGTTCCCGCATGTGGAACTTCTGCCCGGGGAGACCATACACATCCTCGCATCCGACCGTCCCCTGGCAGGCGCCAAACGGCGGCTGATTCCAAGACTTCGCGAGAGGGGTCTCGAGACTGCGTATCTCAACGAGTTCTACCTCACCGACAGGCTGTCGGAACTCCGCGCCGCGCAGCTCGACAGCGTGCTGGCGCTCTATGACGACGGCGCGGCCAACTCCGACGGCAGGCCCGTCACCTTCTCATACGCCCTCGCCATATGGGCCAAGCACTTCGATACGGGCAAATTCCTGGCCCGGGGCGTTGCCGCCCTGGGACCGGGCACAACGGTTCTCCTTCTGGCCGCGACGGGCCTCATCATCGTCGTCGCCTTCGCCCTGGGGTCGAGGCTGCGGCTGCGGGCCGCGGGGCCTCTCATATCGCTTTACTCCAGCGGGTTCACCACCATGTTCGCAACCGTGCTGATCATGATTTGCTTCCAGATAAGCAGAGGATATGTCTACACGCGCCTGGCGGTCGTTATCGCCGCTTTCATGGTGGCACTCGGATTGACGGCGATACTGGGAGGCCGCAGGCTCAGCGCCGTAAGGGAGAGGCCCGGCCTGATCGTGCTTCAGGCGGCGCTCATATGCCTGCCCGTTGTCGTGGCGGCCGTGTTCCGCTGGGCACAGTCCCCGGGAAGTGCGGTTCCGGGGCCGCTCCTGGACGCCGCTTACATCGGGCTTTCCGCGCTGGCCGGCGTGGTCGGGGCGAGCGTATTCACGGTCGCCTCCGCCTCGCTCATGCGCCGGGCGCCGGCGGGGGCCGAGACCGGAGCAGTCGCCTATTCACTCGACCTTGTGGGCGCGTCGGTGGCGGGATTCACCACGGGCTTTCTCACCATCCCCGCCCTGGGAATCGTGAGCGCAGCCCTGGCCGTGGCGCTGGTCAACTTCATCGCCGTGGGCGCGCTGCAGGTGTCTATTCGACGCGCCCCATGACTTCGCCCTCGTTGAAGATCTGGGCCGAAAAGACGTATATGGTCGCGCCTTCCCTCCAGGCGCCCGCAGGCAGGCCCGCCTTCCTGCAGGTCTGGTCGAGGAACTCATAGCGGTCCCACTTGTAGTCGGTGGCCACCTGCGGCAGGAGAAGGCCGTGGTTATGGCCTTTCTCGATATATATGCCATGTGTGCCCACCACGACTTCAGACGGGTCGCTTATCTTCTCAAAGGGAGTCAGCACGGAGATCTCGATCTCTATATGCTCGAGCTCCCGCGGTTTCACCGGATTAAACCGTGGGTCTTCGAGCGCGGCGGCCACCGCCATCTTCGAAACCGTGCTGAAGAGCGGCTCGATGCCCCTGATGTGCCCGATGCATCCCCGGAGCTGCCCTTCCTTGGTCAGAGTGACGAACGCCCCGCGCTTCTCGCCGAGGAGCGGGGTCGAGGCCTTGAACTCGGGGACGGTTTCGCCCCTGACGGCCGCCTCCATGGACGCCCTGGCTATTCTGATAAGATCGACCTTCTCCTCATGACCGAGGCCGAGATTGACGCCGACTTCTTCCCTGTCGTATACGGCCGCCGACAGGTATCCGACCACCCTTGACTTATCGCCGGAGGTGTCGCCCGAATTGGCGTACTTGAGTATCTCCGTGGAGTCCGCGCCGAGCAGCCTCGCGGCCAGCATGGCGGTGATCATGGGACCCCCGCCGCAGGCCTCGCATCTGCCGGAGCTCAGGTCATGGGCCAGGCCCTCCGGGTCGTAGTCGCGCACGCGCTCCACGATTATGTTGTCCAGCTTCACGGCCTCGTCGTATGTATGGAAATGCGAGAGGTCCGAGCTCGCCACGATGAGCACGTTCATGTCCTTCACGTTCTCCGCAATGGCTTCGGCCAGGCGAGTACAGGCCGCCAGCGACTGGTCCCCCATGACCACCGGCACGATGGTGAGTCCGGGCACAGCCACCTGGAGAAACGGTATCTGCACCTCCAGCGCGTGCTCTCTCATATGGGCGGCCGGGTAGGTCATTATGAAATCGTAGCCGTTCAGCAGCCTGGCCGCCAGGTCCGTGTTTATGCTGGCCAGGCCGAGGGGGGTGCCGTAGGCCGTGCCGTCGTAAATGGAAGCGCCCCTGAATGCGACATGATGGCTCGGCGAGATCACGATGACGGCGTCGAATTTCTTGCCCTCGACTAGCTTGTAGGCATGCGCGGCCACCTCGCCCGAGTAAATGTACCCGGCATGCGGCGAGATAAGCGCCCTCAGGCGCCCGTTGAGCCTTGCCGGCTCCGCGGCGTCCAGCAGGCCCGTCACGACCTCCCGGAGTTCTTCGGCCGTCCCCGGATAAAACGCGCCGGCCACTGCGGGCTGTCTGACTCTTTCAGAGGCTTCCATCTTGTCCATACCTCCTTCGCTGCTTCCGGCCTGACCGGCCGGGGCCGGCTGCGTCAGAAGCAGCAACACGATTATGAGGGCGCAGCCCGGAGCGGCACCCCTGATTCTCCTTTTACCCGTCAAGGCCATCACCTCTTTCAAGGCCGCCGCGGAGCAGAGCGGCGAGTCCGGCCGGCATCGCATCCCTGTTGGCGCGGGTCACTTCGACCACGCGCACATCAGGCCTCTTTCGCACCCGGGCGAGAAAGGGCTCATTCGATACCCCGAGTGTCGCCACCACGTTCGACCCGCTGTCGAGCGCTCTTATGACCGCGGCTTTGAACTCAGGCGACTTCGACTCCATCTTGCCTATCTCATCTATTAATATAACGCCTTCGCCTGAGATGCCAGCGTCAATCGAGCCCACTCCGAGAGTCTCCAGGCCCTCGAGGAATACCCTGTAGGGCCCCACGCGCGGCCCCGCGCCCTTTTGCCTGCGCGCCAGAGCGGCCTCCCTGCCGTCGAACGTCCTTATCATGAAGCCCGTCCTTCCGCCCCCGTCCCTCACCTCGGCCGTCACGAAACCCGCCGGCTCCGGAAGCATGGCGGCGAGCTTCTCCATGACGGTCGTTTTGCCGACGCCCGGCACACCGGCGAGAAGGATGTTCATGACTCGATAATCGTGTCGCGCTTGTAGTTCACATCGTCGACGCCGGGGCAGTCCACATTGTAGTGAAGGCCCCTGCTCTCGCGGCGGAGCCTTGCGCAACGTATTATGAGCTCGCCCACCAGCGCGATATTCCTGAGTTCGATAAGATCGGGATTGAGCCGGTACTTCCAGTAGAAGGTCTCAATATGCTCGCGCATGAGCGCGATCCTCTTAGAGGCTATGGACAGGCGCTCATCCGACCGCACAATACCCACATAGTCCCACATTATGCTCCTGACCGAGTCCCAGTCATGATCGAAGACCACTTCCTCAAGAGGCGCCGTGGTGCCGTCCGAGGTCCACGGTCTGGCGGCCGGGATTTCCCCTTTGAAACCTTCCGAGATTCGAGCCGCGGAACGCGCCGCCGAGTCCGCGAAGACCACGGCTTCCAGAAGCGAGTTGGACGCCAGCCGGTTGGCACCGTGAAATCCCGTGTGAGCCACCTCCCCCGCGGCGAGGAGCCCTTCGATGCTGGTTCTCGCCTTGAGGTCGGTCACGACCCCCCCGCACATATAATGCGCCGCCGGCACTACCCAGAGCGGCTCCCTGGCCGGGTCTATGCCGAGGTCCATGCATGTCCGGTAGATGTATGGGAACCTCTCCTTTATGCGCGCCTCGCCGATGGGTCTCATGTCGAGATGCACGTACTTGTCCCCGGTCTTCTTGAGCTCGTAGTCCACGGCCCTCGCAACGATGTCGCGCGGCGCGAGGTCGCCGCGCTCGTCATGCTTCTTCATAAAGGCCTCGCCCGCGGTGTTGGCGAGAACCCCGCCCTCTCCGCGCACCGCCTCCGATATGAGGAAACTCCTGGCCCGCTTGTGATAGAGGCATGTCGGGTGGAACTGGACGAACTCGAGGTTTGCTATTCTCGCTCCGGCCCGCCACGCCATGGCAAGACCGTCCCCGGTCGCGATGTCCGGATTGGACGTGTAAAGGTACACCTTGCCGGCGCCTCCCGTGGCGAGTATGGTGGCCTTCGCGGCATAGGCCTCGATGGCCTGCTTCTCCTCGTCCATTACATAGGCGCCCCAGCAACGGTCGGGCTTCAGGGGCTCGCCGGTGAGTTTGGATTCGAGCAGCAGGTCTACCGCAAGGTGGTTCTCGAAGAAGTCCACGCGGCCGGTGGCCCGCGCGGCCTCGAGCAGCACTTCCTCTATCGCTCTCCCCGTGTAGTCCTTCACGTGAGCTATGCGCCTGGCCGAGTGGCCGCCCTCCCGGCCCAGGGAAATGCGGCTCCTGCCGTTCCGGTCCTCTTCCGTGCTGAAAGGTACCCCGAGCCGGCGGAGTTCATCGATGCAGGGTCTCGCCCTGCCCACCACCTCTCTTACCACGCTCTCGTCACACAGGCCGCCGCCGGCGGCCAGCGTGTCCTCTATATGGAGCTCGCGCGAATCGTCTTCATCAAGGGCGACGGCGATCCCGCCCTGGGCGTAGTTGGTATTGGAGTCGCTCCTGGTCTTCTTCGTAACCACCGACACCGTGCCGTGCTCGGCGAGCTTGATGGCCGCGAGCAGCCCCGAGATGCCGCTCCCGATTATGAGGAAGTCGCTTTCATTCACCTGCGTTCACCCGTTCCGCCACGCGCTCGAGGAAGTCGCGTCCTTCAACCTTCATGCTTATCCTGACGGCGAGGGCGCGCTCGCGGAGCGGCCCCGGCATGCGCAGGAGGTCCTTCTCCGTCGTGGCGATGTATTCGCAACCGAGTTCTTCCATGACTTTCTCTATCATACTCCCGTCGGCCCCGCCATACCAGTGGTGGTCGTCGAAACGGATTATCGCGGCGGCGGCAATGCCGAGGTTATCACATGTCGCCTCGAATCCCTCCGGCCTCGCTATGCCCGAAACCACAACCGCCCGGCCCAGGTCAGCCGCCGGACCCGCCGCCTCTCCGGCGGCGTCCACGATGACCGGGTCGACATAGGAAGCTACGTAGAAGTCGCCCCTTCGCTTCAGTGCCGCAAGCGGCCAACCGGGCCCGCCGCCGTCCGCAACCCTCTTCTCGATGTCGCTTCTCGCGACATAGACCACCAGGTCTTCCGGCCCTATGGCATCGAGGCCCTCGCGCAGAGGGCCCCACGGCAGGTAGGCGGCGCCCGGGGCCAGCGCGTCGAGCCCTACGGTCACTATGTCGAGCCGCTTTCTTATGGCGCGGCACTGGAAACCGTCGTCCAGGAGCACGACATCCGGGCCGAGCGCGTCTCTTGCGTATTCCGCCCCGCGCAACCGGTTGGAGTCTATCACCACGGCGACTCCCGTCCGGCGCGAGGCCATCAGGTAGGGCTCATCGCCGGCCTCCTCCACACCGGCCCTTACGCCGTCATAGTCGCTCACCACGAGGGGCGACGGGCCGCCCTTTCGCTTGTAACCCCTGGACACCACGGCGACCTTCTTGCCGCGGGAGGTCAGGTGGGATGCTATCAGCATGCTGAGCGGGGTCTTGCCCGTGCCGCCGACGCTGATGCTGCCCACGCTGACCACGGGCAGTCCGATGTCCTCGGCATGCACGCGCCGGCGGCGCCACAATCTCACCCCGGCGGCATAGACAAGCGAGAGCGGATAGGCGATGGGGACAAGAAGAGTCTTCTTAAGACGGCCCATCTCATATACGGGGCTGAAAGTCCGCCTGTCTATGACCCTGACACCATCGGCCGTCACCCCAGAAGCCCCCTTGCCTTCATTGCCTCGATAGAGCGGCGCGATGCGCCCTTCTTATCCCGGACCGCCCCGGCGGCGCGCTCCGCCAGCGCCGACATGCGGGCCGGGTCGAAGAGGAGACCGCGTATCACGGCGCCGAGGCCCGGCTCGTCGGTAATTACGGCCGCATCCCGCGAGATCAGGTAATCCATGTCGTCTGCGATGTTGTCGCGATGCGGCCCCGCCACCACGACCGCCCCCTGGGACGCCGGCTCCAGCGGGTTGTGACCGCCGTGCGGCTTGAATGTTCCGCCTACCACGCCAATGTCGGATATGGCGTAGTACTCCAGGAGCCGGCCCATCTCATTTACTATTATGGCGCGCCCGGCGCCCCCGGCCTCGCCCGCTTCAGGGGCGCGTCCGCTCTCGCCGGCGCCGGCCGAAAAAGCCACGCCGTATCCCGACCGCCTGCACACCGCCTCAATGAGGCGGACATTCTCGAGGTGCCGCGGCGCCAGGATGACGGTCGGCAATGTCTCCATGCTCTCGGCCCTGATGGCCTCCAGCAGTATCTCGCTCTCCCCCTGCCTGGCGGAACCCAGCATTACCACGGGTGCGGCGTCGCTTATGCCGAGCCGCTTCCTGAGAGCCCGGCCCTGTTCGGCAGGGACGGGGCCCGCCAGGACGTCATACTTGGTATTGCCCACAACCCTGACCCTGTCCGGGTCCGCGCCCAGTGACAGCGCGCGCCCGGCGTCCTCATCGGACCGCATCAGCATGAGGTCGAACTGCGAAAGCATGGACCTAACCAGCGCCCCCACCCGGCGATAACGCCCGATGGACTTCACGGAGATCCTGCCGTTTACCAGCACGAGCGGAATCTCAAGCCGGCTGGCCTCCCTCAGCAGGTTGGGCCAGAGCTCCGTCTCGGTCACGACAATAACCGACGGCCTCATCCTGTTCATGAAACGTCGCATCGCGGACCTGAAGTCATAGGGGACCAGTCGCACGTCGGCGCCCGTTATGAGGCCGGCCGCCCTGTCTCTTCCCGTCGGCGTCATGGTCGTGACCAGCAGCCCGTAGCCGGGGACTTCTCTGCTGACTTCCCTGACAACGGGCGCAAGGCTCGATATCTCGCCGACGGAGGCCGCGTGGAAGTGAATGAGCGGTCCGCCGGCGCGCTCCGGCAGGTCCATTGCGAGCCTCGGCCCCAGGCTTTTCTTCAGCGGAGGCACGAGACTGTAGGTCAGCCACAGAACTCCATACAGGGCGCCCGTCAGAATCTGGTACGCCGCGAGCTGGCCGCTTCTGCGGCCGAGTCCCGGCCTTTTCCGACCCGGCTCAGTCGTAGCGCATGTCCTTTCAATGCGACGCGAGCGAGACGGCGATTTCGGCCGCACGCTCCGTTGCGCCGCCCTCGCCGAGCTTCGACCTTACCTCCGAGAGGGCCTTCCGCATCCTCCCGCTCAGGTTTTCGTCTTCAAGAATCCGCATCGACTCGCGCACGAGTTGGTCGCGCGTCACGCTGCCCTGAATGAGCTCGGGCACAACCCCGTGCCCGGCCACCAGATTGGCCAGCGATATGTATGGGACCCGGACCACTATTCTTCCCAGGATCCAGGAAACCAGCGAAAGCCTGTAGATCACAATCATGGGCGTTCCCAGCAGCGCGGCCTCCAGAGTCACAGTCCCGGAGCATGTGAGCGCCAGGTCGCTGTCGGCGATGGCGTCGTACTTGTGTTCGCCGACGATGGGATAGTCGAGCCCGAGTCTCTCAAGCTCGGCCTCGATCCTGTCCCGGTACTCGGGCACGCCGACGACCACGAACTCGGCGTCTGATATGCGCGTCCCCAGCTCGCGGGCCGCCTCGAGCAGAGGCGTCAGGTGATGGCCGATTTCCTGCAGGCGGCTTCCCGGCAGCAGCGACACCAGCTTGCTGTCCGGGCCTATGCCGTAGGTCCGCCTGAATGCCCCCGGCTCAAGGCCGGTCTTGACCACGTCGATCAGGGGGTGCCCGACGTACTCCACGTCCACTCCCTCTCTCCTGTAGAGATCGAGCTCGAACGGGAGGATCACCACCATCTTGTCCACGTATTTCCTTATCGACCTCACCCGGCCGCGGCCCCAGGCCCAGACCTGGGGCGAGATATAATACATCACCTTGATGCCGCGTTCCTTGGCAAAGCGAGCCAGGCGCAGATTCATCCCAGGGTAGTCGATCAATATGACCAGGTCGGGGCGCTCCCGGGCAATGTAGGCCTTCATTTCATTCATGGCCCCGCGGAGCTCGCGAAGCCGCACCACGGCCTCCCAGAAGCCGACTACGGAGAGGTTGCCGCTGTCTAAGAAGATTTCGACGCCCGCCGCCCTCATCCTCTCCCCGCCCACGCCTCTTATGGTCATCCCGGGACGCGCCACCCTGATCGCGCGGGCGAGCATCGCGCCGTAGACGTCGCCGGAGGCTTCGCCCGTCACTATGAAGATCTCAGGGCGCACCTATTCTCTCCAGCGCCTTAGGCGGGCCTCGATGTCTCCGACTATCTTGTCGGCTACAACCAGCGCGCGAAGCCCGGCCTCGCCCGTCACTTCGGGCTCTTTCTCCCGGCGGACGCTGAGCACGAAATCGAGAAGCTCCAGCATCAGGGGCTCCCGGTCCTCCACCGGCGGCACTATGACGTCGACGAGTTCGTCGGGCCTGACTTCGTTGGGGTCTAGGCTCGTCATGTCGGCGAAGTCCATCTTGCGCTTCAGGATGTTTACGGCTTTGCCCAGGAGATCGACGGATATGTAGGAGTCGTCCTGGAAGAAGCGGACCTTGCGCAGGCGCTCGGGCGATACCCTGCTCGCCGTGAGCGTCGCCACGGTCCCGTCCTTGAAGGAGAGCCGGGCGTTGGCGATATCGACATTGGGCGTGAAAACGGGAACGCCCACGGCTTCGACCCGCTCGACCTCCGAGGAGACGAGGCTCAGGACGAGGTCTATGTCATGTATCATGAGGTCGTGAATGACCGAGACGTCCGTGCCCCTGGGGCCGAAACCCGCGAGCCTCAAAGCCTCCACGAAGCGCGGCTTGTTGACATAGTCCAGGGCCGCGCGTATGGGGGCCCCGAAGCGCTCGCTGTGCCCCACGCTCAATATAAGCTCTCCTGACGCCGCGGCGCTCACCAGGTCCAGACCCTCTTCGGCCGTCGAGGAAATCGGCTTCTCCACCAGCAGGTGCCTGCCGCTGCCCAGGACCTTCATGCCTATCTCGTGATGCAGGCTGGTCGGCACGGCCAGACTTATGGCGTCGACTTCCGCGATCAGGGCGTCCATCGAATCGAAGGGCCGCGTGGAATGGCGCCCGGCGATCTCCTCAAGGCGCCCGGGGTCGGTATCGAATACGCCTATGAGTTCCGCCTCGGGAAGGTCGTCATAGATTCGGACGTGATGCTGGCCCAGCTGGCCCACCCCTATCACACCGCAACGAACACGATCCATTGCTGTATTCCTCTCTCTAAAGATGGCCGCTGGTATTATATGCGGGTTCGCGCCCGGATAGGAACCTAAATCGTGATTCCCCTCTCGGAAGTCTCAATGAACTCTACCAGATGCTCAATCTCCGGTATAGAGGGAAGTTCCGATTTTATCCTCTCCGTGGCCTGGGTGACGTTCAGCTCCGAGCGGAAGATGAGACGGTAGGCCTCGCGGAGCACCTTCATGGTCTCCGGGTCGAAGCCGGCTCTCCTGAGACCGATCGTATTGAGACCGCCGACTCTGAGCGGATTGCCCGCTACCTTGACATAGGGCAGGATGTCCTTGGGAACGCGCGAACCGCCCCCTACCATGGAGTGCCTCCCGATGCGCACGAACTGGTGAACCGGGATGACGCCGCTGATTCTGGCGTGGTCTTCCACCGTGACGTGGCCGGCGAGCGCCGTGAAACTGGCGATCACAGTGCCGTTCTCCACGGTGCAGTTATGCGCCACGTGGACGTAAGCCATTATGAAGTTGTCGTCGCCGATCCGGGTCTCATTGCCCTCGCCGGTGGCCCTGTGAACCGAAGTATACTCCCTTATCAGGTTGCCCGACCCTATCCTGACATAGGTCTCCTCGCCGCCGTACTTGACGTCCTGCGGCTCCTGCCCCAGGCATACCGAGTGGGTGATACGGCAGTCCGCGCCGATCTCCGTCCAGCCCTCGAGGACGCAGTGCGAGCCTATAGCGGTGCGGGGGCCGATTCTCACATCGGGACCGATCACGGTATAGGGCCCCACCGATACGCCCTCGCCCAGCTCGGCGCGCGGGTCGATTACGGCGGTGGAATGTATGGTCACGGTCTTCTCCATGCCCGGTTCCTCCCTGATATTACTCAAGTCTAATCAGATGAAACCGGCTTGTCAACGACGGCGGAGGTGAGCTCGGCCTCCGCCACCACTGCGTCGTCCACGTAGGCCTTGCCCCTCATCTTGCAGGTCTTGGACCTGAGTTTGACCATCTCGAGCTCGAACCTGAGCTGGTCGCCCGGAACCACCGGCTTCCTGAACTTGGCCTTGTCTATGCCCATGAAGTAGACCAGCTTGCTTTCGGGGTCATCCACCATGCTGAGCAGCATCACGCCGCCCACCTGGGCCATGGCCTCTATTATGAGCACGGCCGGCATGATGGGACCCGACGGGAAGTGGCCGACGAAGAACGGCTCGTTGATGGTGACGTTCTTTATGCCGACCACGGTCTTGCCCGGCTCCAGCGACAGGATGCGGTCGACTAGGAGGAACGGGTAGCGATGCGGCATGATCTTCTGAATCTGGTCGATTGTCAGGCTCTCTGGCACCTCTTTCACCTGCCTTCCCGGGCCAATGCCCCGGTCTGCTCTGGCCAACGCGCTATGAAGCTTATTTATGAACTTGAGATTGGTGGAATGCCCCGACTTCACCGAGGAGACATGCATCTTCAAGGGCCTGCCCAGGAGACACAGGTCCCCCATGAGGTCCAGGACCTTGTGCCGCACGAACTCGTCCGCAAACCTCAGGGGCCCCTCGTTCAGGATGCCTTCGTCGCCAACAACGATGGAGTTGTCGAGGCTGCCGCCCTTAATGAGCCCTCTCTTCTTGAGGCTCTCCACGTCCTTGAGAAGCGAGAAAGTCCTCGCCGGCGCGATCTCCTTCTCGAAGACACCTTCCGAAATGTCGAACGTTATGCTCTGCCGGCCTATCAGGGGGTGGTCGTATCCGATTTCGAAACTTATCCTGAAGCCGTCATGGGGAACGGCCCGGAGCCGTATGTCTCCCTCGGAGAACTCGACGGGCTCTCTGAGGACCAGGTAAGAGCGCTCGGCGTCCTGCTCGCGGGCGCCGGCCCGCTTGAGAACATCCACATAAGGCGCGGAGGACCCGTCCGGCTCCGGGGGCTCGGCCGCGTCTATCTCCACGACGGCGTTGTCGATGCCCATGCCGCGAAGGGCGGCAAGCACATGCTCTATGGTGCCGACCGCGACCTCCCCGCTCCCTATCACGGTTCGCCGCGAGAAGTCCCCGGCCATGACGGCCGTCCCGACTGAAACGTCAATGGCGGGCCGCTCCTCGAGATCCGTCCTTATGAACCTGATGCCCGTTCCCGCCGGGGCCGGTTTGAAGACTATCGTGGTTCTGGCGCCCGAATGAAGGCCGATGCCGGAGAGCCTGACCTCGCGGGCGACGGTGCGCTGCCTGTCAGGCATCCGATTTCTCCTCGAGCTTCTTGACTCGCTCGCTGAGGTCGGCGACTCTCTTGACGAGTTCGGGCAGCTTCTGAAGGCTTGCGTATATCTTCCTGGCGAGGCTGTGCTCACGCGCGGGATAGCCGGACACGCAGGCGCCGGGTTTTACGGACTTGGTGACCCCGGCCTGCGCGGCGATGACGGCCCCGTCGCCGACCTTCACATGGCCTGCGATACCGGCCTGGCCGGCCAGGTTCACGTTATTGCCGATGTCCGTGCTGCCGCTGATCCCCACCTGGGCGATGACGATGCAGTTCTCGCCGATTGTCACGTTGTGGGCAATCATGGCCAGGTTGTCGATCTTGGTTCCCTTTCCTATGGTGGTGCTTCCCGTGGCGGCACGGTCGATTGTGGAATTGGCCCCGACCTCGACATCGTCCTCGATGACGACATTGCCGATCTGGGGTATCTTGCGGTGGACTTCGCCGTCCCGGGCGTAGCCGAAGCCGTCGGACCCGATGACGGCCCCGCAGTGGATAATCACGCGGTCGCCGATCGTGGTATCCTCCCGGATTGAGACATTCGGATAGATGAGGCAGCCGGCGCCTATACTGGAACGGCGGCCGACGAAAACGCCAGCGAGTATCGCCGTGCCGTCGCCGACGGCTACTCCGTCTTCTATGACCGCATGCGGGCCGACGGCCGTCCCCTTCCCGAGCCTCGCTCCCTCTGCGATGACCGCCGTGGGATGAACGCCAGCCGGGCGGCCGTTCTCCTCGGGAATGAAGTGCTTGACGGCCCTTATGAAACAAAGGTACGGATTCTCGCAGAGTATGAGGGGCATGCCCTCATGCGCAGTCCCGCGCGGGGCTATTACCGCCGAGGCCTTTGTGGTCTTGAGGAACTTCTCATATCGGGGGTCTGCCAGGAAGGTGACGTCCCCGGCCCGGGCCTCCCTGATACCCCCCACCCCGCTTATCATAACCGAACCGTCGCCGGCGACATCGCCGCCTATGATCTCAGCGAGTTCTTTTAGCGGAATCTCCATATTGCCGGGCCCGATGAAGGGATTACTTAGTCGTCGTCGTTGAGGTCCTGAGTTCTTCCAGTTTCTGGAGCACCTGATCAGTAAGGTCGTACTCGGGCTTCGAATACACTACGATACCCGCCCCGGCGTCCAGTATCAAGTCGAAATTCTCCTTCTCGCCGATCTCCTCGGCCGCCTGCAATATGGCCTCTTCAATGGGACGAGTCAGCTCCTCGTTGCGCTGGGCAGCCGTCACCTCGGCTTCCTGCATGAACCTGACGTACTCCTGCTGCAGCGACTCCAGGTTGCGCTGCTTGGCCCTGATGCGCTCCTCGCTCGCCACATAGCGCATGGACTCTATCGAGTCGGCAAGGGCCTTTATCCTCTCTTCCTTCTCCGTAACCTGCCTGTTCAGGTCCTCCATCTCCCTCTCGAAGACGGTCTCCGCCTCTTTCTTGGCGGAGTACTGGTCGAATATGGTCCGCATGTTTACGAAACCGATCTTCTGCTGGGACCAGGCCGCGGAGGCCGCAAGGAGCAATATCATCAGGAACGCGATTGCCGTCCTCTTCATATACTTGTTCCCTCCACTAGTAGCGAGACATCCCGAACTGGAAGTGCGTCTCCCAGCTCGGACCACCGTAAATCCTATCACGGTCGAATCCATATGCAAAATCGAATCCTATCGTCCCCATCATGGGGATGAAGATCCTGAAGCCCGCACCCACGGACTTTCTCAGGTACCCCGGCCGCGACGCCGACAGGCTGTTCCAGGTCTCCCCCGCGTCGGCAAAGGCCAGCAGGAAAGCCTTGTTGGGCACCACGGGCACCCTGTACTCCAGGGAACCCAGGACGAAGAATCGGCCACCCTCGTCGAGCGCGTTTCCCTCGGGGACGATTTCCCGCTCCGTGTAACCCCTGATGCCGTCGATGGACGTGCCCCCGAGGCGATACCTCTCGTAAATGGGAATATAACCGTGCGACCCCAGCCCGTCCAGCACTCCGGCTCTTCCCCTAAGAACCAGGGCCGTTCCGTGAAACATGGGCATGAAATGGGAGTTGTCCAGGATATAGCTCTGGTAGTCGCTGTCTCCCCCGAGCAGTTTGCCCCCGGCGAGCTCGGCCGTAACGGTGGTCTTGGATCCGTTCCTGGGGAAGAAAGGGTTGTCCACGCTGTTGCGGGAGAACGTGATCACGATGCTCGAAGTCCGGTTGCTGCCGGCCTGGGCGAGCACGGCCTCGCTGGCCTTGGCGGGATCGGGGTCGAGCTCCCTGCGCTCCAGGCGGTAGCGCCAGAAGATCTGCGAGTAGTCGATGAGAGGAAACCTCGTCCCCAGCAGGACGGAGAAGCCGTCCCTCCGGTCCGCATAAGTCTCGTATTCCCGGCGCGTCGCGTAAATGTCGAATCCCACCAGCGTCCTGGAGTCCATGAACCACGGGTTTCTCCAGGACAGCTCTATCTGGGATAACTTTCCGAATTCCCACCTCAGGTTGAGGTTCTCCCCTTTGCCCAGGCCCAGCCACGGGAACTTGGAAAACCATCCCACGTTGTTATGCGAGAACTCTATGAAACCGGTGAAGCCAAACTCGCCGGTATAGCCGATGCCGACATTGCCGATGCCCGTCGGCCTTTCTTCAACTTTGAAGATGAGATCGATGTCTCCCTTTTCATTTGCCACATTTGTGCCCACCTGAACGTCGTTGAAATAGCCCAGGTTGAAGACATCGCGATGGCTGCGCTCCACCACCGTCCTTCTCAGGATGTCGCCCGGCCTTATGGTGAGCTCGCGCCGGATGACCTTCTCGAAAGTAACGGTGTTGCCCTCTATGATGATGCGCCTGACGTGCACGGCCTCATTCGGCCGCACCCTGAAGACGACGTCCACGCTGTCGCCGTGGACGATCTCCTCGGGGATCACCTCCGCGTAGACAAAGCCGTAGTCTCCGACCGCGGAGTAGACTCTCTCGAGCGTGCCCTGGTAGTCCCCAAGGCTGTAAGGCTCGCCGGTCTTCAGCTCCAGCGCGTCCTCAAACGTCATGCCGCTCAGGACGTCGGCCGAATCGCCTGCGGCGGTCATGACGACGCTCACCTTGTCCACGTAGTAGCGCCGGCCCTCGTCCACCGTGATGGTGATATCGGCCTTGCCCTCTTTCTCGTCGAAGGTCACGTCGTAATCGACGATCCGGGCATCCCTGAAGCCCCTGTCTTTGAGGGCAGTCTCGATGCGCTGGAGGTCGGCTTCGAAGTCGTCCGGCTTGTAGTCCTGGCTCATGAGCCACTTGCGTGTCTTGGTCTCCATCGCGTCTCTGAGGTCGCCGTCGCTCACTTCCCTGTTTCCCTCGAAGTTGATGCTTCCGACCTTGACCTTGACTCCCTCGTTCACCTCGAATATGAGCGTTACGCTGGTTTCGGTGCGCTGTTCGATTACATGCGAGGCCTCGGCGAAGTAGTACCCCTTCTCCCTGCAGGCTTCCTTTATGCCGAGAATGCTCTTCTGGACCAGCCTGGGGTTTAAGGACGAGCCGACTGAGATCTCTATCTTCTCACGGATGTCCTTTTCACTCACCTTGTCATTGCCCCTTATCTTGAGCGAAGCGACAACGGGCCTTTCGACAACCTCGAGTGTGATCCGCTCTCCGCCCGGTACCCTGTCGATATAGAGCCTGATATCGTCGAACATGCCCATGCCGTAAAGGCGCTCCAGGGCCTCCCTCACTTCCGAATAGAGATGCTCCTCGCCGGTTTCGAGCCCGAATGTGTTGACAATGGCCGCCTCGCTGGCGCGCTGGTTTCCCTCTACAGCTATCTCATTGATGACCAACGAGTTGGGCGGCGGGTCGGCCTGGGAGTGCGGCGCTATTGCCAGCAGCGCCAGAATCAGGACCAGGAGGCAAGCGGGCGCACCCCTGCCGGGACAGGGGGCGTTTTCAGGAATGCGCAGACTGTGAGTTGCCGGTGCTCTAAGGGAGCTCCTTCTCTTCAAGCTCCTTCTCCTTGGACTCACTGATGGCCACCTTCTCCTTGGAGGCCGACGCCTTGCACTCGAATGAGAGCGCATCCTTCTTTCTGCAGACCTTGACGACCGAACCCGGCCCGTATCCACCCTTAAGCACCTCCTCCGCCAGGGGGTCTTCGAGGTAGCGCTGTATGGTCCTTCTCAGGGGCCTGGCGCCGAGCGACGGGTCGAAGCCTCTCTCGATGAGGAGTTGCTTCGCCTCCGACGTCAGGTTCAGCGTCAGCCCGTAAGCCTTCACTCTATGCTGGACCTCGGCAAGCAGTATCTCGATGATCTTCTCGATCTCCGGCATGCCGAGCGACCTGAAGACTATAATCTCGTCGACGCGGTTGAGGAACTCGGGATTGAAGGTCCGCTTGAGCTCCTCCAGCACCTTGTCTCTCATCTGCATGTGGTCGAGGTCGACGTCGCTACGGTGGAATCCCATGGACCCCGTGCTCTTTATCTTCCTCGTGCCGACATTAGAGGTCATTATGACAACGCAGTTTTTAAAGTCAACCGTTCTTCCGAAGGAGTCGGTGAGCTGGCCGTCCTCGAGGACCTGCAGCAGGATGTTGAAGACCTCGGGATGGGCCTTCTCGATCTCGTCCAGGAGGATGACCGAGTACGGCCGGCGCCGCACCTTCTCGGTGAGCTGGCCGCCCTCTTCGTAGCCTACGTAGCCCGGGGGCGCGCCCACGAGCCTCGATACGGAGAACTTCTCCATGTACTCCGACATGTCTATTCGTATAAGCGACTGCTCGTCGCCGAACATGAACTCCGTGAGCGCCCGGGCGAGCTCGGTCTTGCCGACGCCCGTGGGCCCGAGGAAGAAGAAGGAGCCAATGGGCCGTCTGGGGTCCTTGAGCCCGGCGCGCCCTCGCCTTATGGCCTTTGAAACAGCCGTCAGCGCCTCGTCCTGGCCGACTATCCTCTTGCGGAGCTCGTCTTCCATCCTCAGGAGCTTGGCCGATTCCTCTTCCTTGATCCTCACAACCGGGATGCCCGTCATGCGGGCCACTATGAAGCCTACCGACTCGCCGTCCACCTTGACGTCGGCCCCGTCGGTCGCCTGTTTCCAGTTTTTCTTGACCTCGTCGAGCTCGCCTCTCATCTCGCGCTCGTGGTCCCTGATGCGCGCCGCGTTCTCGAAGTCCTGCTTGCGTATGTAGCTCTCCTTCTCGGCCACGAGATTGGCGAGCTTGGCCTCGAGCTCCCTCACGTCGGGCGGAACCGATGATACGCTCAGCCTGGCCCTCGCCCCGGCCTCGTCTATGACGTCGATGGCCTTGTCGGGAAGGTAGCGGTCCTTGATATACCTGTCCGCGAGACTAGCCGCCGAGACTATGGCCTCGTCGGTGATCCTGACGCGGTGATGGGCCTCGTACTTGTCGCGAAGCCCCTTTATGATTTCGATTGTCTCCTCCACGCTCGGCGGGGACACCATTATTGGCTGGAATCTCCTCTCCAGGGCGCCGTCCTTCTCGATGTATTTGCGGTACTCGTCCATGGTGGTTGCCCCGATGCACTGGAGCTCGCCCCGCGCTAAGGCCGGCTTAAGCATATTGGACGCGTCGATTGCCCCCTCGGCGCCGCCGGCCCCGACTATGGTATGCAGCTCGTCGATGAATATGATTATATTACTGACTTCCTTGATTTCGTTGATGATGGCCTTGAGGCGCTCCTCGAACTGGCCCCTGTACTTGGTGCCGGCCACTATGGCCGCGAGGTCGAGAGCCACCACTCGCATCGTCCTCAGGAGCTCGGGCACCTTGCTCTCTACTATCTTGGTCGAAAGCCCTTCGACGATTGCCGTCTTGCCGACGCCGGGCTCTCCGATGAGGACGGGATTGTTCTTCTTGCGCCTGCAGAGCACCTGTATGACGCGCTCGATCTCGACCTCCCTGCCTATTACGGGGTCGAGCTTGCCCTGCCGCGCGAGCTCGGTGAGGTCGCGTCCGAACTGGTCCAGGGCAGGGCTCTCGGCCTTGGCGTCATGCTTGGCCGCGCGCTGAGAGCGCGGGCTCCCGCCTATGAGTCTCACGACCTCGTCCTTTACGCGCTTGAAATCGGCCCCGAACTCGAGCAGCACGCGGGCGGCTATGCCCTCTCCCTCGCGTATGAGCCCCAGCAGAAGGTGCTCGGTACCGACGTAGTTGTGCTGCAGATTCTTGGCCTCTTCCACCGAGAGCTCGAGCACGCGCTTGGCCCTCGGCGTGAAGGGGATCTCGCCTATCGTCACCGAGCCGCTCGAGGACGGCACCATGCTCTCGATGGTGCGCCTTATGACGTCCAGGTCTATGCCCAGATTGGTCACGATGGTAGCGGCAAGTCCCTCACCCTCCCTGACTATTCCCAACAGCAGATGTTCCGTACCTATGTAGTCGTGATGCAGCCTCGCTGCCTCTTCCCTGGCGAGGAACATCACTCTTCTCACTCTGTCGGTGAACTTGTCGTGCATCGAAAACCTCCTGGCACTTATCGATTATCGGCGCTGGCCCTGGACTCTTCCTCTTTGAGAATGTTCCTTACCATGTTCGCCCTCTCCTCGTCCCTCTGGCCCGGGCTCATCTCCCTGCCGAGCCCCTTCTGCAGATGCGCGGGCTGGCTCATGAACAGCATCCGGTTAAGCGCCCCGATGGACACGTTGTCTACCAGTCCCATGCACTTGCCCAGCCTCACGGCGGAGCTTAATGACATAACCTCCTGAGAGGTTACTCTCCGGGCGTACTTCAGGAGGCCGTAAGCCCTCCAAATCTTATCTTCGATCTGTGAGCGGGCATCCCTTAGCAAAACCTCTCTGCCGTGCTTCTCCATCTCCAGGACCTTCCTGACAACATTGTCCAAACTCTGCAATATGTCCAGCTCCGACGTGCCAAGCGCCGTGCGATTCGATATCTGGAATAAGTTCCCCATCACGTCACTGCCCTCGCCGTAGAAACCCCTGACGGCGAGGCCCATCTGGCTGATCCCCTGGAGGACCCGGTTAATCTGCCCTGTCAGCACAAGTGCCGGAAGATGCACGAGCATGGAGGCCCGCATCCCCGTCCCGGTGTTGGTGGGGCATGCCGACAGGTAACCCCAGTCGCATGAAAAGGCGAATTCGAGTTTCTGATCGAGCTCGGTGTCCAGCCTGTCCACCAGCCGCCAGGCCTCGGTTGACGAAAACCCCGGCTGGATGGACTGCAGCCTGAGATGGTCCTCCTCGTTGATCATGACGCTTACCATCTCGTTGTCCCCGACCACGACGGCCCTCACGCCCGACTTCTCGGCCTGCTCCTGGCTTATGAGATGCCTCTCTACCAGGAACTGGCGGTCCAGGTCCTCAATCTGGCTCATCACTATGTATGTGCCCGTCTTGAGCGTGTTCGTGGACATGACGGCGTCATGCATTTTATCCCGCGCCAGCCCGAGGTCCTCGGACGTCGCCGTGTGGCAGAACGCGAAAGCGGAGAGATTCCTCGCGAGCCTCACGCGCGTCGAGACCACCGACTCGCACCATTCGCTTTCGCCGACCAGCCAGGGGCTCGGCACTTTCGCCATGTCTTCAACAGTCATCAGACGGCACCTCTATCGGAGCACAATCCGCCGCAGGATACGGGCCGGGGCCTATCCGCACTCAAGCTCCTTCAGCTTGTCGCGGAGCTCGGCCGCCCGCTCGAACTCCTCCCTTTCGATGGCCGCGGACAACTCCTCTTTAAGCTTCTCTATTTCCTTCTTCTTTTCGAATACGCCCTGCCGCGAGCTCGGGCTCTTGCCCATATGGGCGTTGGACCCGTGTATGCGCCTCAGGAGCGGCCTGAGCTGCTCCTTGAAGGACTCGTAGCACTGGGCGCAGCCCAGTCTCCCGGATTCCTTGAACTCCCTGTAGGTGAGGCCGCAGCCCTCACAGGTCTCCAGGTCGGAGCCGACCTCGTCGGCCATGCCTGCCAGGATATTGGATACGGTAAAGGACTTCTTCTGGGGCTTGATCTGTATGCCCTTCTCCATGGCGCATTTCTCGCAGAGGTGGTACTCCGTGGACTCATCTCCACGCATTTCCTTGTAGTGAACCGTCGCCGGCTCCTTGCCGCAATTGTCACAGATCATCTTTCACCTCCACTCTTCCCACCTATATCTTAACTTCCTCCACGGAACCGTCAAAGAGTTTTAACACCCGGTCGGCGCGCCCGGCCAGGTCGGTGCTGTGAGTCACCAGCACGAAACTCTGGCCCCGCGTGTCCCTGAGTTCGAAGAGAAGATTGTGCAGGGACTCGCTGTGCTCGGGGTCGAGATTCCCGGAAGGTTCGTCCGCGAAGACCACGCGCGGCTCCATGACAAGGGCCCTGGCAACGGCCACGCGCTGCTGCTCGCCCCCCGAGAGCTCCCTGGGCCTGTGCTCGAAACGCTCCCTCAGGGCCACATCCTCCCCGAGCACTTTCGCTGCCCGTTTCAGGGCTTCGGGCTCGGGCATGCCGCTTATGAGACAGGGCATCATCACGTTCTCGAGGGCAGTGAACTCGCTCAGGAGATGATGGAACTGGAAGACGAACCCGAAGGTGGCGTTTCTGAATCCCGCCAGGCGCGCGTCGTCCATGGAAAAGACGTTCTCGCCGTCGACGCAGACCGTGCCCGAGTCGGGCCTGTCGAGGGCCCCCAGAATGTGGAGCAGCGTGCTCTTGCCGACCCCCGAGGGGCCCACGATGGCGAGGACCTCGCCGGCCCGCAGCGTCAGGTTGACGTCCTTAAGCACCTCCAGCACCTCCGGCCCGGTGACATATGACTTGCTCAACCCCCTGACATCCAATAGAGCAGCGTCATTCATATCTTATGGCCTCCACCGGCGCCAGCCTGGACGCCCTCCAGGACGGGTAGATCGTGGCCGCGAAACTTATGAGAAGCGCCACGCCCACCACCAGCAGGACGTCGAGAAACTCCATCTGCACCGGTATGGTCTCAACGAAATAGACGTCGCCCGGGAGCTGTATGAGCCGGTACCTGTCAACGAAGAAGGCCAGTACTATCCCTCCCAGGACGCCGATCACGGTGCCCACCGCTCCCACCATGACGCCGTGCATCATGAAGATGCTCATAACTCCGCGCGAAGTCGCACCCATGGATTTTAAGATGCCGATGTCCTTGGTTCTCTCCATTACTATCATTATCAGCGTTCCCGCTATGTTGAACGCCGCCACTACGATGATGAGCGTCAATATGATGAACATCACCTTTTTTTCCATCCTCATCCAGGTGAATAGATTGCGGTTCATACGTATCCAGTTTGTAACCAGAAGGCTGCTCCCTATGACCTCCCCTATCAGCACTGTCGCCTCGGGCGCCCTGTACATGTCATCCAGCTTGACGCTGAGGCCGGTTACCTTTCCGTCAAGGCCGTAGAAGGCCTGGGCGTCCTCGAGGCTTAAGAAACCGAGCGACGCGTCGTACTCGTACATGCCCGAATCGAAGAACCCCCCCACTATGAAGCGCTCGACCTCGGGCGATATGCCGAAGGGCACGTCGCTGCTGAGCTCGGCGCGCGCGAGCAGCACGGTATCCCCTACGGCGAGATTCATGCCGTAGGCGATCTCCTTGCCGATCACTATCCGCCCCAGCCCCGACTCGCGCCTGTCGAAGGAGAAATAGGCCGGTTTGACATAGTCCTTGAAGTCGGTTACCTCTCCCTCGAGCTCGGGCACTATGCCCTTTACGAAGAGGGCGTCGGTGCCGTCGCGGCCCATTATCATGGCCTTTGAGAAGACAAAGGGCGCCACCGCCTCCACGTGCGGAAGCCCGGCGATCTCGGCCATTGTCTCCTCGAGGCCGCGTATGCCGCTTTCGTTCCTCACTATCACGTGGGCGTTGGTGCCGATGATGCGCTTTATGACTTCACTCTCGAAGCCGTTCATCACGGCGAGCACCACGACAAGCGCGAGCACGCCCACCGCGACTCCCATGACCGATATTACGGTTATGGCCGTGGTGAAGCCGCTCCGCCTGCCGGCGCCGAAATATCTCCTCGCCACGTAAAGGGAGTATCCCATGTCCTATCCGATCCCTTGCGCTGATTCGGCGGAGCCCTCATCTCCTCCGTCGCCACCGCCGCAGCCGCCTTGGCCATCGACGCCGTCGCCCTTGCCACCACCGTGACCACCGTCTCCCGGGCCGTCTTCGTCGTCGTCTCTCGCAGCCTCCGGCCGCATGGGCGGGAACAGTATGACATCCCTTATAGACGGGCTGTCCGTGAGAATCATGACCACGCGGTCGATTCCCACGCCGAGGCCACCCGCCGGCGGCATGCCGTATTCAAGTGACCTCAAGAAGTCGAGGTCCATCTCCTCTTCCCCGGCCAGGCGCTTCTGCTCTTCGAATCTGGCGCGCTGCTCGGCCGGGTCGTTGAGCTCCGAAAACGCGTTTCCCAGCTCCACGCCGAAAGCGAAGGGCTCGAATCGCTCGGTGAAGCGGCCGTTCTTTCTCGAACGCTTGGCCAGGGGCGATGTCTCAACCGGGTAGTCGTAAAGGAATGTCGGCTCTTCGAAGTTGGGCTCGACGAGATGGTCGAGGATCTCACCCAGGAGATCGTACCTAGTCATACTCGCCCAGTCGCCCTGGCCTATTCTCTCGCAGGCCGCCCTCAGGTCTTCGTCCGAAGCCCCGTCTATGTCCACGCCGGCGTACTTCTTGTACGCCTCCGCAACCGTAATCCGCTTCCAGGGGCGCGCGAAGCTGACGGTCCTGCCCTGATAGGTGACGTCGGTAGTCCCGAGCACCTCCATGCAGACCGTCTCCATCATCTCCTCGAAGAGATCCATCATATCATTGTAATCCGCGTATGCCTGGTAAAGTTCCAGCATCGTGAACTCAGGGCTGTGCGTCCTGTCCACTCCCTCGTTGCGGAAGTCCTTGCAGAACTCGTATACGCGCTCCAGGCCCCCCACCAGCAGGCGCTTCAGGTAGAGCTCGTCGGCGATGCGGAGGTAGAGTTTCATGTCCAGCGCGTTATGGTAGGTGGTGAACGGCTGCGCGCTCGCCCCTCCGTATATGGGCTGGAGGATGGGAGTCTCGACCTCTATGAATCCCCTGCCGTCAAGGAAGCGCCTCATCGTGGCGATGATCGCGGCGCGCCTTACCACGGTCTCGCGCACATCGAGGTTGACGAAAAGGTCCACGTAGCGCTGGCGGTAACGCGTCTCCTTGTCCTTAAGTCCGTGCCACTTCTCGGGAAGAGGGCGCATTGACTTGGTAAGCAGCGCAAACTCGCTCACCCTGACCGTTATCTCCTCCGTCCTGGTCTTGAAGACGCTGCCCTTGACGCCCACAATGTCGCCCACGTCGAAGAGGCCCACGAGGCCGAATTCCTCTTCGCCGAGGTCGTCCTTCCTGAAATAGACCTGGATGTCGCCCTTGAGGTCGCGCAAATTGGCGAACGCCGTCTTGCCGTGCGGCCTCAGGGCCATTATTCTTCCCGCGACGGATACCGTCTCCCCGCTCTCGGACAGCGCCTCGAAGCCCTCCCTGACCTCCGCCGAATGATGCGTCGTCTCGTAGGCGTAAGGATAGGGATTCAGCCCCTTAGCGGTGATGCCGTCGAGCTTGGCCTGCCGCTCTTCAAATATCCGCTTCATCTTTGCTCCCTTTTCCGTTCACCGAGTCCATTCTGAGGTATTCCTCTATGAAGTCGTCAATGTCTCCGTCCAGGACCGCGTCCACGCTTCCGGTCTCATGCCCGGTGCGGTGGTCCTTGACGAGCGTATAAGGCTGCAGTACATATGACCTTATCTGGCTGCCCCATGCAATTTCCTTTTTGCTCTTCTCTATCTCGTCCATCTTCTTGCGCTCTTGCTCAAGGTAATGGGCGTGGAGCTTGGCCCTCAATATCTTCATGGCATTGTCGCGGTTGCGGTGCTGGGAGCGCTCCGACTGGCACTCCACTTTGATGCCCGTGGGTACATGCGTAATCCTGACGGCCGACTCCGTCTTGTTGACATGCTGCCCGCCCGCGCCGCTGGCCTTGTAGGTGTCTACCTTGAGGTCCGACTCGTTGATCTCCACCTCTATGTCTTCGTCGATCTCGGCGTAGACGAACACCGAGCCGAATGAAGTATGCCGCCTGTGGCTGGCGTCGAAAGGCGAGATGCGCACCAGCCGGTGCACGCCGTTTTCGGCCTTGAGGTAGCCGAAGGCATACCTGCCCGATATCTCCAGCGTGGCGCTCTTTATGCCGGCCTCTTCCGCCGACTGGCAGTGCAATATGTCCACTCCGAACCCGCGGCTCTCGGCCCATCTCACGTACATGCGCATGAGCATCTGGGCCCAGTCCTGGGCGTCGATTCCGCCCGCCCCGGGATGTATGGCGAGGAGCGCGTTCTTCTCGTCGTCCTCGTCCCCCATGAGGGACTCGAACTCCATGGCCTCGATCCGGGCCTCGACTCTCTTTATGGACTCGGCGAGCTCCTTCTCTACATCTTCGTCGGGCGTCTCCTCATAGAGATCGAACAGGGCCTCGAGGTCCTCCACCTGGCTCCTCAGCGCCTCCCAGGTCTCGACGACGGCCTTGTTGCTTGAGGTTCTCCGCATTATGCTCTTGGCCCGATGCGAGTCGTTCCAGAACTCCGACTTCGCCGTCTCGGCCTCCAGCTCCTTGATGAGTTTCAGACGTCCGGAGACGTCAAAGATGCTCTCCGAGCTTGTCGGCCCTGACTCTTATCTCCTCAAGGTACTCCCTGCCCTGTTCCATGTTCTCACCGGCTCCTTTCGTCCAGGTTGAGGACAATGTCATATGCTTCCCTGGCCTTCTTAACAAGGTCGAGTTCCGTGCCGTCGTTCAATATGACGAGGTCGGCGTAGCGCTTCTTGTCCTCGCGCGACAGCTGGCATGCCATCCTGGCCCGCACCGTCTCCTCGTCGAAGCGCGAGTGCTCCACCATGCGCCTCACGCATTCATCCTCATCCGAATCCACTACTATAAGATAGTCCACCCAGGCCTGCGCGCCCCATTCCGGAAGCAGGGCGGCGTCTATGACGACGACTTCACTTGTGCGCCTGAGGTCCTCCATACGCCTCATTATCTCGCTTACCAGCGGCCCGCGCGTGATGTCGCCGAGTTTCAGCGCTCGGGCCTCGTCGGCGAAGGCCACGCCAGCCAGTCTGGCCGTGTCGACTTCCCCGGAAGCGTCGAGCACGTCTTCACCGAAGGCCTCAACGATGTCCCTCTTCACTTGCCCGCGTTTCAAAACCTCCCTGCCCATCTCGTCTGCGTCCATGCGCACCGCCCCGAGGTCCTCGAAAGCGCGGGCGACGGTGCTTTTGCCCGCGCCCATGATGCCGGCCACGCCCACCACCCTGCCGGGTCGCTCACGGCGTCCCCGGCCCCGTCCCCTGCCATTTGCCTCACCGCGTCTCCTGCCGCGGCCCGGGCCTCTGTCCCGGCCGCCTCGCCCGTCCTCTTTTTCGTCAGTGGGTTTCATACCAGTTGCCGCCCGAGGTCATGTCCACCTTGAGCGGGACGCGCAGTTCATATGCCCCGCCCATTTCCTCTTCGAGAATTCTACTCATTTCGTCCCTTTCCGCAAGCGGGCAGTCTATGAGTATATCGTCATGCACCTGTATGACCATGCCGCCCTCGAGGCCGGCCTTGGCTATCCTGTCGTGAACCCGGAGCATGGCGAGCTTTATGATATCGGCGGCGGAACCCTGCACGGGAGTATTCACCGCCATGCGCTCGGAGGCCGACCTCAGGGGAGGGTTGCTGCTTGCGATGTTGGGAAGATACCGGCGCCGGCCCAGGAGCGTCTCGACATAGCCCTTCTCCTCTGCTGCCCGCACGGTGGCGTCTATGAACTCGTAAACGCCGGGGTAGGTCTCGCGATGCTCGTCCAGAAACGCCTTGGCCTCTTTCAGGGGGAGCTGGGTGGTCTTGGCGAGGGCCTGGGCGCCCATGCCGTATATGACGCCGAAATTGACCGCCTTGGCGATTATGCGCATCTCCCTTGTGACATCGGGCTGGTCCACCCTGAATACAAACGCGGCCGTCTGGGTGTGAATGTCGTCCCCGCGATTGAAGGCCTCTATTAAGGCCGCCTCGCCCGAGAGATGGGCCAGTATGCGGAGCTCTATCTGCGAGTAATCCGCCGAAACGAAACACCAGTCGGGGGCCGAAGGCACGAAGGCCTTCCGGATCTCGCCTCCGACTTCACCCCTTATGGGGATGTTCTGAAGGTTGGGGTCGCTTGAGCTCAGCCTGCCCGTGGCGGTGACTGCCTGGTTGAAATGCGCGTGAATGCGCCCCGTACCCGGCTCGGCAAACTTGAGGAGCTGGTCCACGTAGGTTGTCTTGAGTTTTGAAACCTGGCGGTATTCAAGGATCTTGCGCGGGAGCTCGTGCTCGGCGGCGAGCTGGGTGAGAACCGAAACGTCGGTGGAGTAGCCCGTCTTGGTCTTCTTGACGGGCTTAAGGCCGATCTCCTCGAAGAGCACTATGGCGAGCTCCTTGGGCGAGTTGAGTTTGAATTCCCGCCCGGCAAGCGAGTAGGCTTCTTTTATAAATCTGTAGAGATCCTTATCCAGCCTGGCGGAGAGGTCCTCAAGCATCGACGTATCCACGCGTATCCCGCGCATTTCCATATCGGCAAGCACGTCAACAAGAGGCATCTCGATGTCGCGGTAGAGGTCTATGAGCGCGGCTTTCTCAAGGTCTTCCGAAAGCGCGTCCCTGACCTCGAGCAGCGTCCTCGCCTGCCGCGCCAGGTCGCATGCCGCCCCGCTCAACGTGGCGAGCTCGGCCTGGCGCTTCTTGCTCGGGGCCGGCCAGACTTCTCCCGCATAATCCAGGGCGAGGTCGGCCATGGAGTTGTGCTGGCTGCCTGGATTCAGGAGGTAGCGCGCGAGCAGCGCGTCAAACTCCATGTTCTTGACTTCGAGGCCGGCGTTTTTAAAGGCGACTTTCGCCCGCTTGGCGTCGTACACAATGAGCGGGGCGTCGCCCGAGGCCAGTGTCCCGCCGGCCACCTCCACGAATTCCTCGGGCGTCACATTCGCGGCGTCGTCATGAGCGAGCGGGAAGTAGTAGTCGCCGCCGCCCTCGCAGCTTATGGCCACGCCGCAAAGCGTCTCCTTGCCGCCGGGCCCCGTCTTGAGGTTGACCGCGACGGCCGCCCGGCCGGCGCATTCGAACTCGGCGGGCGCGCTACCGGCTTCTACATCAGGCGCGGCCTCCCTGAAAAGGCCCCCGACCCCTCCGCCTCCCCATATTACGGCGCTGCCTGTCGGTACGGCTTTCACCGGCGCTATTTTTCTCAAGAGCTCCCGGAACTCGAGTCGCTTCAGGACCCGGGTCAGCTTCGGGGTATTGACGCCTTCGTACTTCAGATCGTCAAGCCTCTTATCGAGGGGCACGTCCAGGCGTATGCGCACGAGCTCGAGACTCCCGAAAGCCTGGTCCCGCCCGTCTTCAAGCAGTTTCCTGACCCGGCCGGGCTCTATGGCGTCCAGGTTGGCGTACATGTTATCGACGGTGCCATGCTTCTCGACCAGGGCCCTGGCTGTCTTCTCGCCTATTCCCGGCACTCCGGCGACGTTGTCGATGGAGTCCCCCATGAGACCGAAGTAATCCGGCAGAAGGTCCGGCGGAAGGCCGTACTTCTCCTCCACCTTTTTGGGATTGAAAACCTCGGTGTCGCGGCCGCCGCCCGAGAGCATGATGACCCTGGTGTCGCTGTTCACCAGCTGCAGCAGGTCCTTGTCCCCCGTGGCGATAACCACCTTCACGCCTTTCGCGTTCGCCTCCGAGGCCAGCGTGCCGATGATGTCATCCGCTTCGTAGCCCTCGACCTCAAGTGAGGTGACGCCGAGGGCCTCGGTGACCTCCCTCATGTCGTCGAGCTGGTCGGCGAGGTCGTCGGGCATCTCGGGCCTGCCCGCCTTGTAGTCTTCGTAGAGCTCGTGCCTGTATGTGGGTTTGTCCGTGTCGAGGGCGACGCATACGTAGTCGGGCTTCTCGTCCCTTATGAGCTTATATATGGTCGTGGCGTAGCCGTAGGTGGCGCCGGTGCTCTTGCCGTCCGCGGTCGAAAGACCCGAACCGGCGAGGCCGTAATGCGCCCTGTAGGCTATCGCCGCCCCGTCTATGAGCAGGACCTTGGCCAACGCGACCCTCCATGTAGAAAAACGGTGCCCTCCGATAGGTCATGATCGGAGCGGCACCGGTGAATTCAGTTACGGCTCTTGTCCTGGAGAACCTGCCTCACCCTCAGTTTGAGCTCGCTCGGGTCTGAAGACTTGACAACAAAGGCATCCGCGCCCCAGCAACGGAAGTCGTTCCGAAACGACTCGTAGCAGGTGTTAATGACGATCTTCGGCCGCCCGCACTCGGCGAGGAGACGCGATATGGCCTCCGTACCCGCCATGTCGGGCAGCATCAGATCCAGCACCACGACGCCCGGGCAGGTCTCCTTGGCCACCTTTATGGCCTCCCTCCCCGAGCTCGCTTCGAGCACTTCATGTCCCTCTTCGGAGAGAAGACGCTTATAGAAGTCAAGGTGGGCAGGTTCATCTTCAACTAGTAGGAGCTTTGCCACACTTTCACCCCCTTCAGGGGTCACATGTACAGCGTAGAGCGGGCTTGAATACATGTCAAGTGAAATCATATAATAGGTTTGAGGAGCCAGGACATGATCGAGGACTACCATTTCGGCAGCATCACGGTGAACGGCCGGACCTACACCAACGACATAAAGATCGTGGGCGGCGAGGTCGTGCCCGACTGGTGGCGCATAGAGGGCCATAAGCTCGCCGTCGCTGACATCCAGGACATACTCAAGGCCAAACCCGACGTGCTCGTCGTGGGAAAGGGCGACCCGGGCCTCATGGACGTCACCCCCGAGACGGAAAGACGGCTCCAGGAGCTGGACATATTGCTGATAGCGAAACCCACGGCGGAGGCCAAAGAGACTTACAACAGCCTTCTCGGCCAGAGGAGAGTGGCGTTCGCCGCGCATCTTACGTGCTAGCGCCGCGCCATACCGCTCTCCACCCCTGCATGACCCTCACCCCTACTAGCCCAGTTTGCCCTCGGGGATCTTGACTCTGAACCTGCAGATATCGTCCCCGGCCAGGACGCTCTTTAAGACCTCCACCTCCGTCTCCTCGCCGAAGACGACGTCGAACTTGAGCTTGTTGAAACCCCCGCTGCAATAGCACCAGTCGAGCGGTATATCGGGGTCTCCCCGGAGTACGGCCTCCCTGGCAAGCGGGCAGTGGCAGGAGTAGTATCTCTTCATCCTGGGATCCGTGGCCTCGAGGTACTCCTTGGGCGCGTAAGGGAACTTGGTCATATAGAGGTAGTCGCCGCGCCGGACGGCCGAGAGCATCTCGGGATTGTTCCTCACGAGTTCAACGGTTTCGGGCGTGATGACCGACTCGTACCACACCCTGCCGCTCTTCGCGTATTCATCAAGTTCGGCCACGGCTTCGTCGTGCATCTTCTTTAGAAAAGCGTCGAAGTCCCCGGCTTCCTCCAGCCACTTCTTGTGTTTGTTAAAACTCTCGATGGGAATGCCGTGATGATTTCCGGCCAGCGCCCTGTGGCAGGTCTCCGGACCCAGGGCGTTGAGCCTTTCAACGAGCTCTGCGGTGACGGGAGGCACCGCCTCGGGCGGCGAGCCCAGCGGCGGGAGCTCGATGCCGTCGAACACCTTCTCGCTGGTCTCTTCACCGGCGATCTCTGAAAGCCGCCTGGCTATTGATGGATAGACCTCCCGGCCGTGCAGTATCTGGGTGAAGTAGATGTACATGTCGCTGTCGCCCGAGATATAGAAATACCTCGCAAGGGCCACGAGCCTGTCCCAGTCGTTCCTTTTCCGGCTAATGAGCACCTGCATGTAGCCCTTGATATCCGAAACCTCAACTTCCTCCAGGCTCTTGCCCGCTCCCGCCAGGTACTGCTCGAACTCCCTGACCTCGGTTACAGCGGCCTCGATAGCATCCTCGTCGAGGCTGTATCTCTCCAGAAACTCGACAAACTCCTTCTTCTTCATGTTTGCGCCGACCTCCAACCGATCCGGTTCCTGCCAACCCAGCCTATTTTACAAGCACCATGCTCTCGGTGCCAGCGTAACCTCTCGTTTCCATCCTCAGGAAGAATACCCCGGGCGAGACACGCGCGCCCCCGGCGCCGGTGCCGTCCCAGTGGACGACATGCCTCCCGGCCGATCTTAAGGCCCCGTCTATGAGCGTCTTCACAAGGCGGCCGCGCGCGTCGTATATGGCCAGTCTCACGGCGGCCGGTTCGGCCATCTCGAAGCTTATAAGCGCCGACCCGCCGGACGGATTCGGGCTAACCGGGCACAGCCTGAATCCCATGCCCTTGCTCTCGGGGCCCTCAACCCCTCCCGTGGGATATTCATATGGAAGCACAAGCGTGTAATACTGCGGCGCCTCGGGCACCAGCGTCCCGAGCACTTCCACCGTCCACCTGCCCGCCTCCGGACTCGCCACTTCAACCACTTCGACATTGTCGACGTCGTTTATGCCCGTCGTAGCCGCGGCCGAAGGGTCGTCCGGATCGAGCACGTATGGGTAATAAGGCGTTCCCCCCGGGCTCTTGACCACGAGGTCGAGGTCGTTTACAAGCGTCTTGGCCGCGGCCGGCGCCGACTGGAAGTCGTCCCATACCAGCGTCACGCGCATGCCGGCCGCGCCGGCCTCGACGTCCATATGATAGGTGTTCACAAGCGAGTCGGAGATGCTGTCGGGCCTGATGAGCTCTCCCGCAGGATAGTCCGCAATCACCAGGTCGACGGCCTTCTTGAGGTCGAGAAGCCCGAAGCCGTTCCGATAGTCCGGGCCCGGGTTCCCCAGGTCCTCGGCCGTCTCGATCATGACCGCCTTGAACGTGTGGGGCATGACATATCCGTATCCCAGCAGGTTGAATTGATGCCGGAGTATACCGATTGCGCCCGAGACCACGGGTGTCGACCATGAGGTCCCGCAAAGCGAATCGGTGTAGTCGTTCGGCGGCGACGGCCCCATAACGCCGGTCGTATCATAGCAACCGGGCGCCACGAGGTCCGGCTTGATCCTCCCGTCCAGCGTCGGGCCTTTGCCGCTGAAGTCCGAGTGAGTCTTATAAATGGAGTTCACCGAGCCGACCGCAATCGTGTTCTTGGCGGTCGCGCCCGGAGGCGAAATAGTGCCGTACGGGTAATGCGCAAGCGAGTCCTCGCATTCGAAGCATGCGCCCTCGTTCCCGGCCCCGAATACCACGTTGATGGGAGCGCCCTGCAGGCCACGAACCATCTTGTCGTACTGCTTGCTCCACGCGTCGTACCTTCCCAGGGCGCTGCAGAGATACCCGCAGAGGTACCAGCCCCAGGAGTTGTTCGAAGAGATGATGCCGTAGACGCCTATGGCCTCGGAGGTCTCTGCTCTTAAGATCGCAAGCGACGAAGGCAATGTGTAGGAGACTATGTCGGCCGCCGTGGCTATTCCCCTCCACTGGTAGGGCGTACCTCCCCAGCCCTCGCTTCCGGAGCCGTCACCCGCCATTATGCCGGCCACCCTGGTGCTGTGCATCGCCGGCGGCGCTCCGTCCGGAAGGTAGAGCCTGCCCGTGAAGTCGACGTGCGTCTCGGCGGGGCCTCCGTTCTCCCACATTCCCAAGGCGACGCCTGAGCCGTTGAGGTTATAGGGAGCCGCCTGAACCATATCGGCACCGACCGTGAGCCTCACCCTGTCGAGCCAGAGCCCTGGCGGAGGCGAAGCCTCTTCTATCCACTGCACCTGGTCATTGCCGGCGAGGTCTTCGATGAGGTCCTCGAGGGTATTGAGCGCCATCATGCGGTCATCTTCGAGCACGTCCGACACCTCGCCGTATCTAGCGGCCACGGCGACGGCGTCCAGGATATCGACGTCACCGAAAAACGTGACGATGATGTCAACGGTGCCGTCCGCGCGGCGGGCGTGCCCGCTGACGCCCTCCCGTCTCAGGCCCGGTGAGATTCTGTCGGGCCTCCCCAGTGCGACAACCGACCTTACGCCTGCGAGCCCGCTGATATACTCGACCGCTTCCTCGCCTACGCCGGCATAATAGGCTCTCTCCGGAAGGTAATCCAGGAGGACGATACCCTCAGACTCCATCGCGCCGACTTCGGCGTCATTGGGGATGTCATAGAACTGAATGATGACATGCCGCGTCTCGCCGGCCTGCCACTCACTCATGGCGCCCTCGGCCACGCCGGCATCGGGCACGAACTGCCTCGACTTGAGTCTGATCGTGTAATCCGCCCGGCCGGCCGGGACATCTGAAGATACATCCGCTGCGGATACTGCGATAATCAAACACACAAACGCCGCGGCTGCGGCCCTGGCCCTTTGCATGCACGTATCCTCCACAGGGGCGTTTCGGGACTGGCCGTGGCGTCTCGTTACAGGAACAGGTGCAATGCACCCTCACGAAATCAAGCTCAGCCACACTTCCAAAAGGACTATATTAAGGGTCTCTCGTGCCTGCAAGGGTCAATCCTCAAGCGCGCGCAGCGCGGCCGCCGCTCTCTCCCTTCCCGGCCCGGGCGGCGCGTCCTCCACGTATCTGCCGTACTGCTCCGCGGCCTTCGATATATTCCCGTTTCTCTCATAAGCTACGGCAAGGTTGCCGCGCGCCGTAAGAAGCGCAGGTGAGATCTCAAGAGCCCGCTCGAGGTAGTGTATCGCCGAATCCAGGTCGCCGGCCCTGAGATAATAGAGGCCGGCATCCGACAGGAGAAGCGGCTCGGCCGGATTGGCGGCGAGCCCGGCCTCGAGGACTTGCAGAGCCTCTTCGCCGCGCCCGAGCCGCATAAGAAGAGCCGCCTTGGCGTGAACCGCCGGCGAATACGAGTCGTCCGCCGCGAGAGCCCGGTCGAGATACTCGAGGGCCTCATCGTACCTTGCCATGGCCTCAAGCGTGGCCCCCATGCCCAGATTGGCGGTCAGGCTCTTCTCATCCAGGTCGAGGGCCTTTTCATAATGGTCGAGCGCCCTGGCGTAGTCCCCCTTTGTCCTGTAGGTATTCCCGAGATTGACATGCACGATGCCGGGTTCGGGGTTGCCCCGAAGCGCCTTCCGGTATTCGGCGATTGCATCGTCGTAGCGCCCGTTCATGGAGTGCACATTGGCGAGCGCGAAATGCGCGTAGAAGTAATCCGGTTCGGCTTCGAGGGCCGCGTATATGAGATCCTCGGCCCGCTCCGGATCGCCGACTTCGAAGTAGAGCCTGGAAGCTTCGACGTTGGTGATGGCGTCGTCGCAGGCGAGCTCCGCGACCCTGTCGAGATTGGCGCGGGCGCTTTCCGTGTCGCCCCCGGTAATGTCATATCTCGAGAGGTGGAGCAGGTACTCGGCGCTCAGGACCCGCGAGTAGTAATCGCGCATCTCCTTTCCCACGCCTCTTACGGTGTAATCGCGGGGCGGAGGGCAATTCGCCCCGGCGCCGTACAGCGCGTAGACCATGCCGCAGATGCGCGTGTCGCCACCCATGGACGCCGCCTTGCTGCCAGCGAGTACGACTATGCGCGACGCGCCGTAGTTCTGCCCGGCGACTATTATGGCCTCGTCCAGGCTCTCTATGGGTGCGTTTCCCCCGATCAGGGACGGGTCTGACGTCCCGGGGGCGAATGCCGTCACTTCATATCCCTCAACCAGCGCCGCGTAGAGAAGCGGCAGGCCCACGAATTCCCCGGATGCCATGATAATCGGCTTCTCGCCGCAGGCCTGAATTGCGCTCTCGCAAACCGCGACCGCGAAATCGCGTGCCAGCCATTCATCTTGCCTGGGCGTCAATGTAACCGCGCCTATTATGAATACAACAAGAACTCCGGCGGCGACAACGGCGGCAGCCCATTGCGTCCTCTTCTTAATTGCCGACGCCACATACTGGGCGCCCAGTCCTGCGAACACGGCGAGCCCGATTACCGCCGGGACTACGTGGCCTTCGATATCATGCGTCTGGTATACGGCCGAGTGCACCGCGTAGAAAAGCACAAGACATACGAGCGGAATGGCGAGGCTGTATCTGCGTATGTGCGTTACCAGGCCGGCTACCGACAGGAGGACAAGAGGGATGCCGATCCCGGCGCCGACCATCTTCAGGAAGCCGACCATGTCGCCGAGTCGCGGGCCCGGGTCGAAGGGCTTGAGCCGCCAGCCGTAGCGCCGGCCGAGTACATGCGAGACGAAGCCGTCCAGGGTTTGAGTCTCGCCCCATGTAAGCGGCGGGTGCTGGCTCGCCCGTACCGGTATGTATATCCACACGCTCGCCCCGAGGAGAAGCATGAAGACTCCCATGAGAAGCGCCCCGGGCCCGGGAAGGCGCCTCGAGCCAAGCAGCATGAGGAGCAGGGCGGCCACGAACGCATAGACGAGCGCCGTGTGATGCGACACAGAGACGCCGCCCACAAAAGCGAGCAGCACGAATGCCCTGTCGCCCCACTTCTTTCCCATGAATGCGATATAGAAAAGAAGAACCGTCAGCAGCGCGCCCATGGCGTAGACTTCTGCTTCCACCGCCTGTAGCCAGAATATCTCCTTAACGGCGAGCGCCAGGGTGACGCCGGCCGCGATTAGGCAGTCCACTCCGAGGTTTATTAGAATGCGGTAGAGCAGCGCGACCGCCAGGGCGGCGAATACGGCCGAGAGCAGGTTGTACCTGTATGCCATCGATCCCACGGGCAAGGCCGAGGAGAAGAGCTTGCCGAGCATGAGGTAAAGAGGGCTTCCGGGAGTGTGGGCTATGCTGAGCGTCCGCGACGCCGCCACGAGCTCGCCGCTGTCCCCCGGGAGAATGGTCGGCGGCAGCAGCAATATGTAAATGACAAGCGTCAGGACAAAGACCGCAGCCGCTACTATCGCTGTCTCTCTATTCCGCGCTTCAGCAGTCACAATAGAACCTTCTTAAGACCTCCGGCGCCGAAACGGCATATTAGCATAAGGGTATTGCCGCGACAACGCAGAACCTCAGGCGCGGCCCGCCCAGACGGCTTCGATATGCCCCCATGCCGTATAGCCCATGACCTTCGCCATGACGAACTCGCCGCACGCCGCGCTCGAGCCTGCGACATTGACCCTCCGGTCGACATCCGGTGCGTCATACTGCGAGCGGCCCACCACGCCCCCGGCCCCGGCCTTCTCCTCGACGAGCACTTCGATCTCCCTGCCGACGAGCCCCGCGATACGCTTCTCCGAGATCTCTTCCTGCAATCTTACGATTTCGATGAGGCGTTCCTGCCTTATGAAATCCGGGACCTCTCCCGGCAGCCTCTCTGCGGGGGTCTGGGGCTGGGGCGAGAACTCGAACGCGCCTATGAGGTCGAATTCGACGTCCTTTAAGAACTTCATCAGGAACTCGAAGTCCACCTCCCTCTCGCCCGGGAAGCCCACGATGACCGAGGTCCTTATGGCGAGGTCGGGAACGCGTTGCCTCATGTAGGCGATCTTATGGCGAATGGCGTCGGGGTCCGGGTTCCTGCCCATTGCCTTGAGAACCGCCGGCGAAGCGTGCTGTACGGGCAGATCGATGTAGCGGCAGATGTTCGAGTGGCCGGCGATGACGTCGGCTATACCGGGGTCGAGGTTGTCGGGATGCGCGTAGCACATCCTTATCCAGTGCGCCCCGCTCTCGCGGGCGAGCCGCTCTACGAGGTCGCCGAGAGCCGGCCTGCCGAGGTCCTTCCCGTATGAGGCGATGTCCTGGCCCGCGAGGACGAGTTCGCGAGCGCCCTCGCCGACGAGCATCCTGGCCTCAGCCACCACTTCATCCGCCTCCCTGCTCCTCAGGTTCCCCCGCATCTGGGGTATGGTGCAGTAGGTGCACTGGTTGTCGCAACCGTGGCATAAGAGCAGCGTCCTCGTCCACTTTATCTCCCCGCCGGGGTCCCGTTCGCAACCGGGCTCGAAGTCGATGAAGGGCCGGGTGAGCCATACCTTGCGCACCTCTTCGCCCTGAAGCACGTACTCGATTATCTCGGGCAAGAGGGCGAGCGAGCTCGCGCCCACGAAGGTGTCGACCTCGGGGATGGAATCGGCCAGGTCATCACCGTACTTCTCGGGAAGACAACCAGTGACTATGACCGCGCGGGCCGAGCCCGACTTCTTTATCTCGACGGCGCTCAGAATATCCTCTATCGATTCCCGCTTGGCGTCGTCGACGAAGCCGCATCCCCAGGTCACGATCACGGCTGCGTCCTCAGGCCGCTCAACGATCTGGAAACCCCGGGACCTTATGAGGTAGGCGAGCTTCTCGATGTCGACCGCCGCCTTGGGGCATGGAGAGGTAAGGAGAAAGACCCTCGCGCCCTTTGCGGGATCTACGGGGTTTTCGGGGCCGGAGTCGTCTGCCGGAGATATCATCCCTTGGGTATGGCGTCTATGTCGTTAATCAGCACCTGCCTCGCCTTGCTGCCCTCGAAGGGGCCCACAATGCCCGCTTCCTCCAGAAGGTCGATAAGCCGCGCCGCGCGGGAGTACCCCACGCGCAGCCTGCGCTGCAGAATGGACACCGATCCCTGCTGGGTGGTCACAACGATCTGCGCGGCTTCCTGGAAGAGGTCGTCCTGGCGGGCGAGCGGTATATCCTTTGTCTCCGGGGTCTCCAGCGAGAAGCCCGGCTGCGCAAGATGCGACTGCGCGTTCAGGAACTCCACGAGGTCGCGGGTCTCAGCGGAGGAGACAAAGGCGCCGTGTATTCTCAAGGGCTCTGCCGTGGCAGGCGGCAGGAAGAGCATGTCACCCTTGCCGAGCAGCACCTCGGCCCCGTTGCCGTCCAGTATTGTGCGCGAGTCGATGCGGGAGGCGACCTTGAATGCGATCCTGCAGGGGAGGTTGGCCTTTATGACTCCGGTTATGACATCAACGGACGGCCGCTGCGTGGCTACTACAAGGTGAATGCCCACAGCCCGGGCCATCTGCGCGAGCTTGGCGACGGCCATCTCCAGGTCCTGCGGCACCGACAGCATGAGGTCGGCCAGCTCGTCTATGATGACCACGATGAACGGGAGCTCCCCGTCGAGGGCCTGAATGTTCCGGACGCCCCGGCCGGCGAGAAGCTTGTACCTCATGTCCATCTCCTCGATAACCCAGTGCAGCGCCCTCACGGCCTTCTTGGGCTCGGTAACCACCTCGCACAGGAGATGCGGAATGCCCTTGTATATGCTGAGCTCGAGGCGCTTGGGGTCTATGAGCAGGAGCTGCACTTCCCTGGGCGAGTTCCGGTAGACGAGGCTCGTGATGATGCTGTTGATACATACGCTCTTCCCCGAACCCGTCGCCCCCGCAATGAGATGATTCGGCATCTTCTCGAGATCTGCCGTATAGGGCTTGCCCGAGACGTCCCTGCCCAGGGCGATCTCCAGCCTCGACGTGGAGGAGGCGAATTTCTTGGACGCCAGTATCTCCTTCATGGTGACGATGCAGGGGTTCCTGTTGGGAACTTCAATGCCTATGGTGCCCTTCCCGGGTATGGGGGCGAGTATCCTTATGCTCGTGGCTTTAAGCGCCAGCGCGAGGTCGTCGGCGAGGTTCACTACCTGGTGAACCTTGACCCCGCTCCCGGGCTCGAGCTCGAAACGCGTGATCACCGGACCCGGGTGTATCTCGACGACGCGCGCCTCCACGCCGAATATGCCGAGCTTGCTCTCGAGAGTGGTGGCCAGGTCGCGCAGCTCGTCCTCGCTCATGGTCGCCGCGCCCTCGGGGTCCTTGAAGAGCGAAAGCGGCGGGTATTCGTACTCCTCGTCCGCCCCTGCCTCCTTATCTGTGGTCAGGGGCTCGGAGTGAGCCCTCCCCATGACGGGCCCGCGGGCTTTCTTCGCGGGCGCCTCCTCCCCGCGCTTTATGAGCCGGAGCTTCTGCTTGAAGAGACTCGGTTCCCCGTCTCTCTCCGCCACCTCGGGTTCGGCCGCCGCGGCTTCGGCCCGGGCCCCGGGTTGCTCCGCGGGCTCGGGACGAGGTTTTCGCAACGGCGCGGCCCCGGCGGCCGGTTTCCTCGCGGGAAGCCTGAGTATCCCGGGTCTGAGCGCCAGGATTCGCCTGACCGGGATTTCCCTGGCTCGTGAAGGTATTCCCGTAATGAAGTCCTCGAGCTTCAGGGCTCCCTCTCTCAGGCTGAAACCCGTCGTGAGGGCGAAGAAAATTACCAGCCCCGTTATGGTGGCAATCTCGGTTCCCGGGGTACCCACGACGCCGTGGACCCGGCGGGCGAACGCCGCTCCCAGCCCGCCCCCCAGGTTGACGCCCGCGGGATCGCCCCCGCCGAGGTTATATGAGAAAATGGATAATGTTGCGCATACCGCACCCACAAGCAGCGTGAAGAAAACACCCTGCTTGACCGGCTTGCCCGTGAGCAGCCGCCAGCCCCAGTAGAGACCCAGCACCGCAACCGCCCAGCTCAGATGATTGAACAGGGGATAGATATTGCCGCTGAAGAAAGCGTTGAGCCTGGCACCGGAATCGTCACCGCCCATATACACCAGTATGACGCTCACAACCCATATTATGCTGAGGGAGATGAGGACAACGCCGAGTACGGATGCTGTTCTCTCGCGATTGCCTGAGGACATCTGCGCCTATCCCTCCCTGGACTTCTCCACTGCCGCCCTGAGCCTGCCAGCCGCCTCCCGGGGCGAGCCCGTGCCTCTTAGGGCCGAAATCACGGCAACCCCGTCTGCGCCATGGCTCATGGGCACATGCGCGTTCTTTTCGTTTATGCCACCGATGGCCACTATAGGCAAGCTAATTTCTCGCTTGATGGCCCTTATCAGAGTTGGGTCTATGGGGTCGACTCCGGGTTTGATGGGCGTACTGAACACGGGTCCCACCCCGATATAGTCGGCCCCCTCCCCGGCGACGCGCCTTGCGTCTTCCAGGGTGCGGGCGCTCGCCCCTATTATGAAGTCGCGGGCGGCGGCTGCGGCCGTCGGACCGGCGACCTCGCCCAGCACCTCCCTCACGCGCCCCCGGGCCTCGCCCACGGCCATGTCCTCGGCCCCCAGGTGCACTCCCTCCGACCATACGGTGAGCGCCGTCTCGATATTGTCGTTGATTATGACGGGCACTGCGGCGGGCCTCGCCACTTCCAGCACGCGCAGCGTGAATTCAAGCGTTTCAACATCTGAGGCTTCCTTGCATCTGACCTGGATGCAGGTGGCGCCCCCCTCTATGATAAGACTGATGAATTCCTCTATAGGGCATTCCCGTTCGACGCCGGGGTCCACGATGGCGTAAAGCGATAGGTCAATCCTTGCCACTTTCGCCCTCCACGGCCAGGAGGCATGACTTCTCGAGTTCGTACACGCGGAAGCGCGACCTCTTGAACCTCAGGCTGAGGGCGGGGTCGGCGAGCTTGCTGACTTCCTCCAGGACGCGCAGTCCCTCCTCGGCCCTTCGGAAATTGGAGATGAGAATCTCCTTAAAATCCGCCCTCGCAGCTTCCCTATCGGTCATGGAATCCCGGCCGGGGTCGCCCGGCACGTCCCGGGCCCGGAGCCCCTGGAGGTTCTCCCGCAGGATTGCGTCGCAGGCGGCGCGCACCTCGTGCCTCTCGTCCTTGAGCAAAGCCGAGAGGTCGCTGCTCTCTACATGAAACCTGAGGACGTCTTCGATGACGCGGATGGCTTCGCGGACGCGGTTGCAGTTGGCGTCCACTATGCGGGCGGTCTTCTCGTCCACCTTGCTCAGTTCCCCCCGGATGCCGGCCAGGCGTAGCGCAACTCAAGCGCTGACATGTCACTCAATCACATGGACGAGGATAACACAACGGGGAATTACTCCGAAGCTAATTACTGGTCTGAAGCTGATCACTGAAGCTCGACTACGCCACCCGCTTCTTGCCTGCCCTCTTGCGCCTGGCCTTCTGCCTGTCAATCCTTCCCTCGCTTACAACGGGAAGCGTGTTGAGGCTGTCCACGGCGGCGCAGACTTCAAGGTCCTTTTCGAAGCCGATCCCGGCCAGGTACTTGCCGTGCTCGCAGTTCCTCACGAGCTCGGGTACAGAGGCCTTGTGCTCGAGGTAAAGGAGCCGCGCCGCGACTCCGGCATCGTCCAGTTCGACTTCTCCGTCGTTGGCCAGAAGATCGATCATCATCCCCGCGCAGACCGCGTCCTCAAGGGCGAACCGCCCCTGCTTCCCGGCGCACAGCAGGCCGATGGGCTTGTCGCCGGCCCTGGCTATGTGCTCGAGCACCGGGCGCATGTTGGCGAAGCAGCCCACAACTACCTCGTCCGCCTCGCGGGTCTTTGTAATTGCCCTGGTGCCGTTGGTTGTGGAGAGTATGAGGTTCTTGCCCTCGACCACTTCGCGGGTATACTCAAGCGGTGAATTACCCAGATCGAAACCGTCGATGCGCTTGCCCTCCTTCTCTCCCCCGAGGAGCGTAACCGCCTTATCGAGAGAAGCGGAGAGCTTGCTTGCGGCCTCCACGCTCTCGACCGGCAATATGCGCTCGCAGCCGTTCGCATGCGCATAGACGATCGTCGTCGACATCCGGAGAACGTCGATCACAGCGATGAGCTTGCCCTTCACAAGGCTTTCGCTGACTCCGTCATGTGTAAAGAATACCTGTATTTTCACCTAGGACTTCACCTCGGACGCATCGCTCGTCTCCGACCGGCCCTCCCGTTCCTCGGCCAGCTTGGCGACGAAACTCGTATCGAACCTGCCGGACCTGAAGACCTCGCTGTCCAGGGCCATGATATGGAAAGGAATCGTGGTCTTCACTCCCTCAACGACGAACTCATCGAGTGCGCGAAGCATGCGCGCTATGCACTCGTCGCGCGTCGGGGCATGCGCCACGAGCTTGGCGATAAGCGAGTCGTAGAAAGGAGGTATTTCGTACTGGGCGTACACATGGGTGTCAACCCTTATTCCGGGCCCGCCCGGGATGTTTACCGCGCTCAGCATGCCCGGACAGGGCGCGAAATCGCGGTCCACGTCTTCCGCGTTTATCCTGCACTCTATGGCGTGGCCCTCGAGGCGCACGTCTTTCTGTTTTATCGAAAGCGGCTGGCCCGCCCCGATTCTTATCTGCTCCTTTATGATGTCCACCCCGGTGACCATCTCCGTGACCGGATGCTCGACCTGCACGCGCGCGTTCATCTCGATGAAGCAGAAGCTCCCTTCCGCGTCCATGAGGAACTCGACAGTGCCGGCGCTGTCGTAGCCCACCGAAAGGGCTCCGCGCACGGCCGCCTCCCCGAGCTTCCGCCTCAGGTCCTCGTTCACTGCGGGCGACGGGCTCTCCTCGATGAGCTTCTGATGCTTCCTCTGCACCGAGCAGTCCCTCTCGCCCAGGTAGACGCCGTTGCCATGTGAATCGCAGAGTATCTGGATTTCGATATGTCTCGGCTGGGCGACGAATTTCTCTATATAGAGTTCCCTGTTCCCAAAACTGGCTTCGGCCTCTGTCCCCGCGGCTTCGAAGCCCTTCTTGAGCTCCTCGTCATTGTAGGCTATGCGCATCCCCTTGCCGCCGCCGCCGCCCGACGCCTTGACCATAACCGGGTAGCCGATCTCGGCCGTGACCGCCAGGGCCTCCTCGACGCCGCTCACGGCGCCCATGCTTCCCGACACGGCCGGCACATGGGCCTGAAGCATGGCGGCCCTGGCTCTCGCCTTGTCGCCCATGCGGGCGATGACGTCGGGTTTGGGGCCTATGAACCTGATGCCGCTCTCGTCGCAGGCCTCGGCGAAGTCCGCATTCTCGGCGAGAAAACCGTACCCGGGGTGAATGGCTTCTGCGCCAGTGACTTCAGCCGCGCTTATGATGCGGGGAACATTGAGATAGGACTCCGTGGGGCGGCCGGGCCCGATGCACACGATCTCGTCGGCGAACCTGACATGCAGGCTGTCCCGGTCGGCTTCCGAATAGACCGCCACCGTGCCGATTCCCATTTCCTTGCACGCGCGGATAATGCGGAGGGCTATTTCGCCCCTGTTGGCGATCAGTATCTTCTTGAACATGATTGCAACCCGATCAGGGCGTCCAGGACACGTCCGTTCCGGCCTCGATGCCCTTGACCTTGATCTGAAGCTCCGTCGGACTCGACGCGAATCGCAATGCGTCGTCCAGCGTTATCTTGCCGTCATTGTAAAGGTTCAATAGCGACTGGTCAAACGATTGCATGCCGTATTCCGACGTGCTCTCCTCAATGATGCCCTTTATAAGCGGCGTCTTTTCAGCGTCGAGAAGATACTCCTTTATCGTCCCGGTTGCAATCATAACTTCTATAGCGGGGATTCTTCCCTTGGTATCAGCCCTGGGAACGAGACGCATCGAGATGATGGCCTCGAGGCAGCTGGCCATCAGGAAGCGGATCTCCTGCTGCTGGTTCAAGGGGAAGAACGAGATGACCCTGTTGATCGCCTGCGAGGCGTCCGTGGTGTGGAGCGTCGAGAACACCAGGTGCCCGGTGTTGGCCGCCGTCAGCGCGATGGCCATGGTGGGTTGGTCACGGATCTCGCCTACCAGAATGACGTCGGGGTCTTGCCTCAATATATGCTTGAGCGCGCCGTGGAAGGATTCCGTGTCGCTTCCTATCTCGCGCTGGCTGATCATGGAGAGGTTGTCGCGGTGGAGAAACTCCACGGGGTCCTCGATAGTAATGATGTTCTTCCTCATCGTCTCATTGATCTCGCGGATCATCGAGGCGAGCGTCGTCGACTTGCCCGAACCGACCGTGCCCGTCACAAGCACCAGTCCCCTCGGCTTCTTGGAGAGTTCCCTGATCACCGGCGGCAGGTTCAGGGTTTCGAACTTGGGGGCGTCAAACGGAATTGTCCTGAAGACCATGGCCGTCGAGCCCCTCTGCCTGTAAAAGTTGGCCCTGAAACGGGCCAGACCGGGCACGCCGAAAGCGAAGTCGACTTCATTGGTCTCCATGAAGATGCGCTTCTGCCTGGGCGTCAGGATATTGTCGCATTCGGCGTCGACTTCCTCCCCCGTGGGCGGGGGAACCTTGAAGGGAACAAGCTGACCGTCGACTCGCATCGTCGGCGCCGTGCCGACCTTAATGTGAAGGTCCGAGCCGTTGTGTTTCACCATCTCCTGCAGAAGCTCTCTAACCAAGAAGCCCACCTCCTAGGAGGGTTTCACCAGGAACAGAGTCTGCCCGTACTCGACCGGCTGCTCATTCTCGACCATGAACTTCTCGATCGTGCCCGCGACATCGGCTTCGATCTCGTTCATCAGTTTCATGGCCTCGATGAGGCAGACCACCTGGCCCGGCGTCACCCTTTCGCCAACCTGCACGTAGGGCTGCGCTCCCGGGCTCGGCGCCCGGTAGAACGTGCCCACCATGGGTGACTTGAATTCGACTAAGTTTTCCAGGGCGGCGGCTTCCTCGTCGGCCACCGCCGGAGGAGCAGGAGCTGCCGTCTCCACGACATGGGCGCCCCCTGGAGCGGATCCGGCGGACCGGCGCTTGGAGATTCGCACCTTGGTCCACCACTTCCGGACCTCAAGCTCCTCTATTTCACTTAGTTCGACAATTTTGATGAGCTTCTTGATATAAGATATCTTCATGGCTCACACCCTTGATACATAGGCCTTTGTCCTGGTATCCACCCTCACAACGTCTCCAACGCTGACAAAGAGCGGCACCTGTATGACCGCCCCCGTTTCCAGGGTGGCCGGCTTATTTCCTCCCGAGACGGTGTCGCCCTTTATGCCGGGCGCGGTTTCCGTAACCTCCAGGTCCACGAAGTTGGGAGGCTCCACCGCAACGGGATTATTCCCCTGCATGAGAACGCTGACCGAATCGCTCTCCTTTATGAAAGGCATAACGTCCTCGACCATGGTCGAGGGCAGGCTTATCTGCTCGTAGGTCTCGCCGTGCATGAAGAAGTAGTCGTCTCCGGTCGAGTAAAGGTACTGCATCGACACTTCATCCAGCCGGACATCGTTTACCTTCTCCCCGGCGTTCCAGGTCTTCTCTATCACCTTGCCGGTTACGACGTTCTTGAGTTTGGACCTTACGAAGGCCCCGCCCTTGCCGGGCTTTACGTGCATGAACTCGACGATCCTGAACAGATTGCCGTCGACCTCAAGCGCCATACCGTTCCTGAAATCATTCGTTGTAGCCACACCTTACTCCTGCTTCTACACTCCCAGTCTGAGAAGGTCCTTAATCGAAGATGTCAGGTTCCTCGACCCTCCCTCCTCTATCACGACATCGTCCTCTATTCTCACGCCGCCCCAGCCTGCAATGTATATCCCGGGCTCCACCGTAACGATCATGCCGGGCACAAGCACGTCCTCGGTCTTTGCGGACAGCCGGGGGGCCTCGTGTACCTGCAGCCCTATGCCGTGGCCGAGCCCGTGACCGAACTCGTCGCCGTATCCCTTCTCCGCGATGAAGTCGCGGGCCACCGCGTCGGCCTCTCTGCCCGTCATACCGGCCCTGATCTCCTTGATTGCCGCCTTCTGCGCGCCCAGCACTATGTCGTATATCTCCTGCTGCCTGTCGGTGGGTTCCCCCAGCACTACGGTACGGGTCATGTCGGCGCAGTAGCCGTTCCACATCGCGCCGAAGTCCATGGTCACCAGATCGCCCAGCTCCAGTCGCCGGTCCGAGGGATGGGCATGCGGCAGCGCCCCGCGCTTCCCGCCCGCCACAATGGTTCTGAAGGCCGGGAGGTCCCCCGAGCCCGTCATGAGAAGGTAGTCTATTCGCGCCGCAGCCTCAATCTCGGTCATACCCGGCCTTATCTCCCCGGCAAACAGGGCAAAGACCTCATCCGTTATTTTGGCCGCCTCTGCGATCCAGCCGGTCTCCTCCTTGTCCTTGACCGCCCTCTGCTTCTCGGGCATGCCCTCGACGGCGATGAGATTGCCGTCGGCCCTGGCGTTTATCTTCTCGTAGGAAGAGAAGGCCAGCGAGCCCGCCTCGAAGCCTATTTTGCCGGTGAAAGCCTCGACGACGTCCCCCACGGCCGTGAGGGCGTCGCGCTTGTCGATCCGGACCTCTACTCCCTTGTAGGCCTCGCTGTGGGCCTGCTCGTCATAGCGGAAGTCGGTAATCAGGGCGGCGTCGTCGCGGCTTACGAACATGGAGGCCGCCGAGCCCGTAAATCCTGAGAGATATCTTATGTTGAATATGTCGGTTATGACGAAGCCGTCCAGCTCCGTGGAGGCCATTTTCTCCCTGAATTTCTTGAGGCGGTCCATAGAGGCTCCCTTCTTACCAGCGAGAAGCCAAGCTAACAGAGCAAAACAGACGTGTCAATATGTATCGCTTCGGCCCGCCCCGTCAGCCGCCGCAGGAGCACCTGAAGGTGACCAGTATGGCCTCCAACTCCCGCATGAGGGGGAGCTTGTCGAAGCCGGGGGCGAAGACGGCGGCGTCTATGAAGTAGTTGCGCCCGCAGTCCGGGCAGGTGAAGCAGTAGGAGGTGAATGAGCCGCCTATGACATACTTCTTATTCTCCCAGGTGCCGGTGAGATGAACGGCGGGGACTCCTCCGAAGGTGGCCCGGGATATCTCAAGGGCGTCTTCGACTATCTCGTCCTCATCCCAGTACTTCCAGGCGAGCATCTTCTTTCTCTCAAGGCAGGTGGCTTCGGGTTCGCCCCAGTCGCCGTCTTCCCAGTAAACGGTTATCATTCTGGCGGGCTTGTCCTGCAGTATCTTGATGACGCGCTCCGTGGCGTATTTCTCGTCCACCTCATAGCGCGGGGGAAGCCTCAGAGTCCAGCCGTAAGTCGCGGCCAGCCTCTCGGTTATGAGTTCCTGCTCGCCGGCGTTGAAGAGCGCGCGGTTCAGCCGGGCCTGCACCACTCTCTCGATGTATTTGAATATCTCCTCCGACCGGGCTGCGATGACCTCGCCCAGGGCGGCTTTCGTGGGGGCCGCGATACCCACCACGACCTGTCCCATGGCCCACCTGTCCTCCCGGTGGAATATGGCGGTCTTGCCGGCGCGCACGTCTTCCCTGGCCTGGCCGGCGAGGTCGAGTATGGTCCTGGAAAGGCTGTTTTCCGGCTCCAGAAAGTCGATGACCACGATGTTCTTGCGGCTGTCGTGGTTCTTGACGTCGCCGGTCGTGACGAGAGTGACGTCGTAGGCGCGCTCATACTGCACGGTCACGATCTCGCGCTCCAGGGATGCGGCGAGGTCCTTCGCGATCTCTTCGCACCTGGGCGTTGTCACAATGGTAATGCCGCTGTTCGAGCCGAAAGCGGCGATCATCTGTTCCTGGCAGGAAAGCGCCAGGACGCATGAAAGCGAAACGACGAGGACAAGCGCTTTTCTCATCTCGGTCTCCTAGGTTAGACGCGTCTATTATGAAAAGAAAGCCGCCGGTGTCAAGGTCAAAACCGGCGGCTTGCGATGAGGCGGAGTACCCTAACGGGCCTCCCTAAGACGTTTGAGTTCCTTCTCCATCCGATCGATTTCACGCTGAATCATCTCTATGCGGATGTCTATTTCCTCAGGCTGCACCATGAATTGAGCCTGCCGTAGCTGCTCCGGAGAGCGGCTGGCTATGCGCACGTTCTCGTCTATTTGTCGACTGCCCCTCTTGAACGTAATATTCACGAGGCTCCCCGGCGCAGACGATGACACCCTGTCCCGCAGAGAGGCCGACGTAAGCACGGTTTCGGAGCCGAATCTCCATATGATATCCCCCGCCTCGAGCCCTATCGACTCGGCGGGGCTTCCCGGCACGACGCTCGTGACCACAACGCCTTCTATCGTCTCGACCCCGCCTCCCTCTTCGTCGCCGGCAATGTCGGCCTCAACCACGCGCACACCCAGGTAGCCCGGGCGCTTGCCGCCCTCTTCCACTATCTCCTCCGCTATCGCCCTCAGGCGATAGGCCGGAAGGCCGACGCTCATGTTGGAGGGCTGGACGACCTGCGCGAAGTCATGGACTCCTCCCTCGCGGATCCTCATGGTATAGGACATGGGTTGCATGGAGAGGCGCCCGACGAGAAGCCCGATTACCTCACCCCCGGCGCTCAGTATGGGAGCGCCCGTGTTGCCAGGATTGACCGGCACGGACATGCGGAGCATCTCCTCGCCGCCGTCCTCGCCCAGTGGAGAAGGCGCGTTGCTTATGACGCCCATTGTGACCGAAGGCAGTTTGCCGTAGGAATTGCCGATAACGAAAACAAGCGAGCCCGGAAGTATGTTCTTCTTTTTGCTGATCGGGGCCGGCCTGGCCCTGAGGTCCTCTACCCGCACAACCGCGAGATCCGTCGCAGGGTCTATGCCGACGACTTCTCCCACTAGCTGGAGCCCGGTGGAGGTCCTGACTTCGACCTGGCTTGCGTACCCCACCACGCTCGCCGTGGTAAGAACGAGCCCGCCCTCGTCGAAGACCACTCCCGTCCCGACGCTGCGCGATACGAAGGCCCCGCCGCCCGGGCCTCCCGTTCCCCCGGATACGGCAGCGATGGATACTATCGACTCGCTTATGCGGTCGACCATGCTCGTTATCTCCGAGTCAAGGGACTCCATCCGGCTCGCGCCGGCTGCCGTGCCCGGCAGGATGACCGCCGACAGCAGCACTGCGGCGAGACAAATCACTGGGATTGGCCTAAACATCCTCGCGCCTCCTTCAGAAAGCGGAACCGTCATCAGCAACGGGCTGGACTACGGGCTGGATGTACTCATTGGCATAGGGAACGGACGGCACCACGTCGCGTGTAATGAACCTGGTCTCAATCGTATCCTGGCTTCCCGCGTCAAATCCGGAGACCACCGGCGTCGTCTCGGGTATGTCTCTTAAGATGTAGTCGTCCCGGTAGTCGCTCTCGGCCCGCATCCCGGCCGGCGCCGCGCTTTCCCTCTCGCCCGCCACATGAACGCCCGGCGCGCCCGGGGGCCGGGAGCCGTCCAGCCCGTACCTGACACCAACCAGCGCCATGACGAAGGCCAGGCCGCCTGCGACCACGACGGTGCGGTTTGCCCGCAGCCACCCGAGAAATATGCCCAGACCGAGAAAGCCGCGCGCGGCTTCCCGCTCGTCGATGCGCTGCCATACCCTGCCCAGGAAGTCATCGGACGGCTCGATGCGCTCCAGGTTCTTAAGCCCCCCGAGCGTTGCCGCCATGGCCCGATGCTCCCGCGCGCAGGAGGCGCAGGCCGCAATATGCCGCTTCACCCGGCCGGAGGTCTCGCTGTCCAGCGAGCCTTCGCAGTAGGCCCAGAGAAGCTCTTTTGTGTTTTCGCAATTCAGCATAGGCTAATTCCCCTCGATGAAAGACGTGTCGATGTATGGTTCAATCATCTCCTTCACTCTCTGTCTGGCCCTATTGATGCGGGACTTGACCGTTCCTTCCGGGAGGTTCAGGATCTCGCCCGTCTCTTCATAGCTCAGGCCTTCGACGTCCCGCAGGACAAGCGGCTGCCTGAACTTCTCCGGCAGCTTGTCGATGGCCTGCATGATGAGCCTTCCCAGTTCCCTCTGCTCGACGTCCCGGTCGGGCTTGGCCTTCTCGTCTTCTATGTTTACTCTAACACCAGCTTCTTCGTCGCGTTCCGCCATCTCCTCGAGCGAATAGAACTTGTGCTTGCGCCGCCGGAGCTCGTTGCGGCAGAGGTTTATTGCGATGGTGTAAAGCCAGGTCGAGAACTTGGCGATCTGCTTGTAAGTCGCCGCGCTTCGGTAGGCCCTGTAGAAGGTCTCCTGGGCCACGTCCTCGGCGAGGTCGCGGTCGCCGGTCATCTTGTAGGCCACATTGACCATACGTGAGCTGTACCTCCTCACGATCTCGTCAAAAGCGCCCCGGTCCCCCTGCCCGGTAAGGAGCATGAGTTCCTCGTCGCTCAACTGCTTTTTATGAGGTGAGTCCTCACCGCCGCTTCGGGTCATTCATCACCTTTACATCTTCTTTTACAGCCCTACGCTTATTAAGTTCCCGGCCTGCGGCCCCAAATCGGGCTCGCTGCAGGACCCCAATACTTGACCTTCATAACTTCAGCATTATCTGATAGTTGCGCTAATTTGGTAATATTCCACATAAACGGCAACTTCGAAAGGATGCGCCATTCCGGTCAGAATCTCGGGAAGTTGGAGGCGCCCCTCGGAGCGCGACCTGTAGAGGAACCCGTCATATGACCCGTCCGGGTCCTCATGCCTGAGCGTCCAGGACTTGACCCGGCCCGTTTCCCCGTCCAGGTCGAATTCGAAACCGATTCCGCCGCATTCAACCTTTTCGGCCACCCCGCAATCCTGCTTCTCCAGCCAGTCCAGGACCCACTCGCCCCCCAGGCAGATCGAAATGAGGGCAGGGTGCACCACCCGGCCGGGATAGGACTCGCTGTCGGGCACCAGCGGCATGCCGTTCACGTATGCCAGCGTGGTATCGGGAGTGCTTGTTACCTCGATCTCTCCGTCGAACGGGAGGAAGCCCGGCTCGAGCTCGCCCATCAGCTGGAGGATTCGCCCCGGCTCGTAGAACATTTCGAATTCAATCTCGATCTTCCCCAGCCGGTTCTCGACGACAGCCTTGCCGTTTCCCTCCACAAGCGCCACACTGCGGGTCCCGTCGGCGATGCGCGCGAGCCCTCCCGCACCGCCGGTTTCGCCCCGGCCGGGGCCGCGGCCGGCGCAGCCGCAAAGGACAGCCGCCGTCAATGCCAGGGAGAAAACATTTAGTATCATATGTCTTTTCAATACGGCTTCCTTTCTCTCCCGGTTGTTTGCACCCATTCTAGAGGATTATCACCAGGAGGCAATGCTAAATTCGGATGGCACGCCGGCGGGCCGTCAAGGCTCCACGGATATATCAGGCCGCCCGTCGCTTTTGGGTTGACATATGTCCAGCAAAATGGTTCTATTTTCAATTGGTAAGCCTGAATTGATTTCTGATACCGAATATCACCTGAGGTTCTATAGATCGAATGAATGTGGCTTTATCGATTACCCTCCTCGGCATGGCGATTGTATTCGCCTTTATAGGTATCCTCGCAGTGAGCATAAGGTTGCTTGAGCGCTTCAGGAGCGAGGATCAGGTCCCAATCCCCGCAGGCGTGGCCGAGACCCTGCCGAATACGGCAATAATAGCTGCTGCTATACATGCCCACAGGTCCAAGATGAAGCGTATGTAAACGGAGGTCTGTCTGGTGGAATCGCAAGCAAAGAAAGTGATGATTACGGACACCATTCTGAGAGATGCGCACCAGTCATTGCTGGCTACCAGAATGCCCACGAAGGACATGTTGCCAATGGCCAGGGAGCTGAACAGCGTCGGCTACTTCTCTCTCGAGATGTGGGGAGGCGCCACTTTCGACTCGTGCATCAGATTCCTGCGCGAGGATCCCTGGGATCGTGTGAGGACGCTCAAGAAAGCCATGCCCGACACTCCGTTCCAGATGCTCCTGAGGGCGCAGAACATTGTCGGCTACAGGCACTATGCCGACGACCTCGTTGAGAAGTTCGTTGAGCTGGCCGCCAAGGCCGGCATCGACGTCTTCAGGATCTTCGACGCCCTTAACGACATAAGGAACCTGGAAACGGCGATGAAGGCGACCAAGAAGGTCGGCAAGCACGCCGAGGGCTGCATCTCCTATACGACGAGCCCCGTTCACAATGTCGACTTCTATGTGGATATGTCGGTTCAGCTCGAGCAGATGGGGGCCGACACGCTGTGCATCAAGGATATGGCGGGCCTGCTGACTCCGTACAAGTCGTTCGAACTCGTTTCGGCTTTGAAGAAGAAGCTCAGCATCCCGATTCACATGCACTGCCACGCGACCACCGGTCAGAGCGAGATGGTATACCTCAAGGGCATAGAGGCGGGCGCGGACATCATAGACACCGCCCTCTCCCCTCTCGCCCTGGGAACGTCCCAGCCGGCGACCGAGAGCCTTGTGGCGGCTCTCAAGGGGACGCCCTATGACACGGGCCTCGACCTCGACCACCTCATCCACATCGCCGACCATTTCAAGGGAGTGCGCGCGGGCCTGGCCGAACACGAGAGCGGGCTCGCAGGCGTCGACGCCAGGATTCTCGTGGCCCAGGTGCCGGGCGGCATGCTCTCAAACCTTGCCAGCCAGCTCCGCAAGCAGAAGGCCATGGACAAGTACGACGCCGTGCTTGAAGAGGTCCCGCGGGTCAGGGAAGACATGGGATACCCTCCGCTGGTAACTCCCTCAAGCCAGGTCGTCGGAACCCAGGCCGTGATTAACGTGCTGCAGGGCAAGCGTTACGCGGTGCTCACCGAGCACACCAAGAACTACCTCCTAGGCAAGTACGGCAAGGCCCCGGGCAAGGTCAGGGAGGATCTCGTGAAGCGCGTTATCGAGGAAACCGGCCAGCAGCCCATCACGCACAGGCCGGCGGATGACCTCGAGCCCGAGTTCGAGAAGGACAGGGCCGAGCTCGTTGAGAAGCTCGGGCGCCAGCCCAAGTCGGATGAAGACGTGATTACCTATGCCCTCTTCCCGGAGGTCGGGCTGGAGTTTTTGAACATACGCGACGGATATAAGAAAGAAGAGGCGCCGGCTCCCAAAGCTGAAGCCGCCCCGGCTCAGGCTCCCGCGATGGCCGCCGCGCCCGCCGGCGCGAGCTCATACAAGGTGACCGTGGCAGGCACCACCTACGATGTCCGGGTTGAGGACGTCGGAGGCAACCCCGTGGTGACCGGCGCAGCCCCCGCTGCTGCGGCCCCGGTAGCCGCCCCGGCCGCGTCGCCATCCGCCTACGGCGGCAACGGGACCATGGTGAACGCCGCCCTCTCGGGTGACGTCTTGAAGGTACTGGTGGGCGAAGGCACGGCGGTAAAGGAAGGCCAGGAGATCATCATCCTCGAAGCCATGAAGATGGAGACCAAGGTCATCGCACCCAAAGGCGGCACGCTGGCCAGGGTATTCGTCCAGCCCGGCGACAAGGTTGAATCCGGAGATCCTCTGGCTGCAATAGAATAAGGAGCCCGACGTGCAAGACGTGACCGGTGGTGCCGAGCTCTTAAGGAGGTTCGCGGACTCTCTCGGTTTCCTGAACCTCAGCTTCGCGAACGTCATCGTTATCGTAATCGGCATATTTCTCATATGGCTGGGCATAAAGAAGAAGTACGAGCCCCTGCTTCTCATTCCCATCGGCTTCGGCGCCATCCTCACGAATGTGCCGCTTGCGGGGATGATGGAAGAAGGCGGGCTCCTCTACTTCGTCTATTCGAGCGGCATCAGGACCGGGCTGTTTCCGCTGGTCATTTTCATGGGCGTGGGCGCGCTGACCGACTTCGGCCCCCTGATCGCCAATCCCAAAACCACGCTTCTCGGGGCGGCCGCCCAGTTCGGCATATTCGGAACGCTGCTGGGCGCCATGGCACTGGGCAAGATCCCGGGGCTCGGCTTGAGCTTCACGCTGGCCGAGTCGGGGGCCATCTCCATTATCGGCGGGGCCGACGGGCCCACTGCCATTTACACGGCGAGTAAGATGGCGCCGCATCTCTTGGGCCCCATCGCGATCGCGGCTTATTCGTATATGGCGCTCGTCCCCATAATCCAGCCGCCCATTATGAGGGCGCTCACATCCGAGAAGGAACGCAAGGTGCGGATGCGCGAGATGCGCACTGTCTCCAGGCGCGAGCGCATCATGTTCCCGTTCGTCGTGACTATACTCTGCGCGCTCATCATCCCTTCCGCGGTGCCCCTGATAGGCATGCTCATGTTCGGCAACCTCCTCCGGGAAGCGGGGGTCGTCGAGCGCCTGGCCAAGACCGCGCAGCACGAACTCATCAATATAGCGACGATCGGGCTCGGCCTCTCGGTGGGCGCCACGCTGACGGGCGCGCGTTTCCTCACGCCGAGCACGCTGGGCATACTGGCTCTCGGCATTATCGCCTTCGCCATCGGGACGGCGACAGGCGTGCTCCTCGGCAAGCTCATGTGCAGGCTCTCGGGCTGGACCATAAATCCGCTCATCGGCTCGGCCGGGGTCTCCGCCGTCCCCATGGCGGCGCGGGTATCTGAGGGCGAGGGCGTCAAGGAGGACCCCGAGAACCACCTCCTGATGCATGCCATGGGGCCCAACGTCACAGGCGTTATCGGCTCGGCGGTGGCGGCTGGTGTGCTGCTCTCCATGATCCCGCATTAAGAATCGGCCGGCTAGCGCCTAATGATCACCTTGGCGGGAGTGCGGTCTCCTTCCCGGTCGTCTATGAAGTACACTCCCGGGGCGAAGGCCGCAGCTGGAATCTCGACTTCCAGGGCGCCCGGCGGCCTGCAGGACTCCCAGACTCTGCGGCCCCGGACATCATAGACGGCTGCCCGCCCGGTACCGAGAATCCTCACGGACTGCCAGCAACAAGCAGGATTGGGAACGACCCGCAGCGGCCGCCCTCCCGGCACGGAGGGAACGTCCGCGGGACCGACGCCGGCGTCGGCCGAAAGCAGCACGCTCGGCCGGGCTGCACGCAATTCGAATCCATCGAGCGGGCGTATGATGAACTTGATTCGGTCGACCTCGTCCTCCACGTCGAATGCGAGGGTGCTGTATGCAGAGCTGTCAATAAGCGTCCATGTGCTTTCCAGGGTAACCGTGTTCCAGCAGTCCTCAAGATACTCCCAGTCGAAACCCAGCTTGACCCAGATTATTCTGACGCTGCCCGTGCTCGCGGAGGTCCCCTTCATCCAGACGGAAAAGGAGTTGCGACCCACCTCGGGACCATAGCAGTAGAATTCGGTGTCGCCGTCGACATTCATTGCCTTGCAGTCGCCTACCGGGACAGCGCACAGCGTATCCCAGGAACATGAACCCGTGAATCCGTCGGGTTTCCCGTTGCCGTCCCTGTCCCACAGCATCCTGGCCTGGGGCAGCTGGTTGGCATACGGGTCGGGGGCTCCGTTCATTATGCGCTCAACCGCCTCCGAGCACGTCAGCACCTCTATATCCTGTTTATCCAGCCAGTTGACCAGCAACCCGAAGCCAACGAGCTGCTGGGTGGTATTGGCGTGAGTTACAGCCGGATACCATAGGCCCGACGCCACGGCGTCGGCGGCTTCCGTCCTTACGACGTCGCTGGCAACATTGTCAATCGTTCTATGCGGCATGTTAAAGAAGGGAAAGCGGTCCGGGCAATTGTGGCCGCGCAGGTTCAGATGCCCTGTCTTGAAACTCACCCCGTAGGCCATCGCGTAGGAATAGAGGCCCCCTATGAGCGAATAGAGGCTGTCGTTATACCTGCCGAACCAAACCCACTCCTTGTGGCCGGGAATAAACCCGGGCGAAGCCGACCCGCCCGGTTGGTTCCAACCGGACACGCAAATCCCCAGTGAGTCGAGGATGAACAGGCTTCGGTCGCAGAGACTGTCCCAGGTTGCCACATCGGCGAAGGTCCAGGGTATATACTCCTCCACCTGGTCATCAAGGGTGTCGACATGCGTGGCCCACATGTAATTATGCCGGGTGGTATGGTCCATGACCTCGTGCCCGGCCTCGTAGATCTCCTGCATTTTGTACGCATTGCCCTCAATGCCGAGATCAGACACCTCGGTGATATACCCGAAGTTGCCCTTGAGATTCAGGCACTCGAGCAACGGGAAGACATAGGAATAATGCCATTCATGGGAGTCATCGATGATGAGTGAAACGAATCCCGTTCGGGGTACGCAGCCCATAGACAGAAACGCGCAGCAAATCACGAAGACAGCGGTGGTAGAAACACGCATACGGGTCCCCGGTAATCCCCTGAAAACCACTCTTCTACATGGCTTCGGAATACACAGCCACTCGCAGTCTTACCCGCACGCGTCCGGCTTGCCTCCAAGAACAGTCTATCAAATATGACTGATTTAGTCAACGTTATGGTCTATAAGTGTTGTGTAACGTATTGTGTGCGGAATTGAATAGGTGGTATATGCAAGGGGTGTAACCGGTACCCTCACCCGGGCGGTGACCCGGAGAAAGGAGCTACACCCCATGCAAGAACTAGACTTCAG